>Ga0208826_1000651_pt1 | contig 34331 bp, 27 predicted proteins | sample AD_UKC115_MetaG_FD_184451 | JGI IMG/M metagenome (GOLD analysis project Ga0208826, IMG submission 184451) | Active sludge microbial communities of municipal wastewater-treating anaerobic digesters from Hong Kong - AD_UKC115_MetaG (SPAdes)... | ecosystem: Engineered > Bioreactor > Anaerobic >...
GGTCGGAGGTGTAATAATTGTAGAGGAAACCGTTCCCGAAACGGATAAATTAACATTTGCCGCACCCGAACTGGAATGAACCAAATTTCCCGTGAAAGTGCCAATTGAGCTGCCTGTCAGCCGCACAAAAATATTTCCGTCAAAGGTGGAAGCGACGGTAACGGAACCTGAATAATAGGTGATTCCGTCGTCGGTGGAAATTTCAAAGCCGGCAGGAATGGCAATTGTGATGTCCGCCGTTAAATTTGAGCCGGATAAATGGTAACTTTGAGCTGCGGAAGGAGTACCGACTGTTGTGAAAAAAGGTGCCAAGGATGCGGTTGAAAGATGCAAAGTCGGTTCAAAGGATGAAACTCCGCTGATGGATATATCGTCAATTCGATCAGTGCCCGCACTACCGACTGTGCTTCCTCCGACCGATGTATTGGAGGTCATAATCCAGCGCAGATAAACCGTAGCTTTGTTATTGCAATCGGCAGGCAGGGAAACATTATTCAGCACACCTGCAGTCCAATTTGTTGCCACAGTGAGAGCAGTTCCCGGGACATCTGTCCACTCCGTTTCGTTTAAGCTGTATTGAACCTTGAAATCACGCGGTCCGGTGGAAGAACTGTATTGTTTGGAGGACAAGGTTAAACTTGAGTATCCGGTGGAAGTAAAGCTGATTTCCCAATATTTTATACCGCTGCCGTTATCCCAGCCGTTTGTATTGCAAGCATAAGTTCCCGAACCTCCGCTGCCTTGCACCCAACCTGAAAATAAAGGTCGTCCGACCGTTTTGATAATTTTCACATCCGCATTTGCGGCTATTCCGTTGTCCGCAGTATAGGGTGAAGATTGAAAAGTCGCATCATTGCTGATGGGGGTTCTTTTATCCGCATTTTCAAAATTCCAATTGATGAGGACGGTTTGTGCCATCGCTATAGTTATAGTTGCAAGGGTGAATATTACAAACATAAATCTCTTTAACATTTTTTCTCCTCTTCCGTAAGATCTTAACTTATCAGTTATCTCTTTTTCAGATATATTTATATATTAATCTTTTAAGAGCATTAGGCAAAAAATGCTTCCTGCTTCTCTCTCCATAAAAAAGCTGCCTTTTAAGTTAGAACAATTTCCGATTCCGATAAGCTTTTCTGCTTCTCTCTACTGATATATTCTCTATCGGAAAGAGTTAATATAGCAATTATCAAACCAGATTATAAATTCGTAATCTACTAATCTTGCTGATATTATCATGAAAGAAAAGCCCCTGCCTGATAACAGGGGCTTTATTTTATTGATAGATTATCAGTTCTTTCTTGCTGTCCTTAATTATTGGCAGTGACTTTAAAGAAGTGGTATGCGGCACCTCCGGAATAAGGATAGCTCAAATTGCTTCCCGTATATAACAAAGTCCAGTTATCGGGGAAAGTTGCATAAGGATCATCGGAACCGTATACTTTGTAGCTTGTGGCACCGGAAACAGCGTTCCAAGTTAATGCCACATTTCCGTTATCAAGATAAATTGCGGTGACCGGAGTTTCCAGACCGGTCGAAAAATCGGCAAGGCTTCTGGGAATAAACTGCATTGTAGTTTGATATTGAAGAATAACTCCGACAATTGTAGTCGGGGATGAGGGGATGTCAGTTCCCAAATAATCTAAATCAGTATATTGGGTTCTGATTACACCTGAACCGGAAGGGTCTGTAACATTGTAATTTGTTGCTGCGGTAAAAGTTCCCGTTGTTGAGAAGGATACATTTTCTATCCTTACCAGTTTAGCTTGATAATCTGAAGTCAAATTGGCAAAGGTAACAGTTACCGGTTCAACTGTATTACCTGTAGAAGTTGGCGCACCGGGATCGATTGAAGGCGTAAATTCCAGCATATTGTTGTAAAGAGAAAGAGTTCCCACGATACCGGTTATTCCGTCACCCCTGTTATAAGTCGTTGTTATAATTCCGGGGTTCAAATCATAAATCATGATAGCTCCGCTGGCATCCTGAATATATATTGCTTTGTAATTTGAACCTGTTCCTTTCATTGTCACAACCGCTTCACCGGTTAATTTATAATAAGCACCGGTGCCGGGTGTCATTGCTCTTAAGGCTGCTATATTATTAACTGGAACAGGGAAGATATATGTTACTGATGCAATTGCGCTGGGGCTGTAACCTGACGCATAAGTTTTTGCTTTAACTGTTGTAGTAGCACTTATGACAAAGCTGCCGGTATATTGAATTGAAGGTGCTTCGTTTGTGGGGTCGCTTCCGTCCAGAGTATACCAAATAACTCCGCCGGGAGTTGTTGTAGACATTGTCACATTTACGGGTGAAGTGCAAAGACCGCCCGCAGGTGAAATCACAGGTGCTTCAGCAGGAGATAAACCCGGAGCGAATGTATGAGTGCCCAGATTATCTACATAATTTGTGGCATAGCCGTCCCATTCAGTCGCTAAAGTTGGAAAGCCGCTGGTCGGATTGACAGTTACACCGCCAATGACATTGCTTTTCCTGATCAAAGTAGCATCTTTAGTTATTAAAGGAGAAGTTCCCCAAGCTCCTCCTGAAGGTTGTTCACCTATACGGCCAAAAATGTCAACATACGAGGCAGTGGAAATCTTATACAAGGCAACTGCATCGTCTCCGTTAAAATTCACTGCCGCATTGTTTATTGCTTCAACACCTTCGGGCAATGTCAGACTTGCTAAAGAATTTTTATACACGATACAGCTTCCGTTATTCAATGTGCCTGATAAGGTGATATTTTGTGTGGGTGATCCAATGGCAGCACCGTTGGCAAATAATTGTAACTTATAATTGGACAGATCGACTGCAGCACCGGTTCCGTTAAAGATTTCGAGGTATTTGTTATTGCTGGTTCCTTCTACATATTCTGAAATAAACAAATCTGTAGCATAAGCTTCGCTTGGATCCAAACCCACTCCTGTGACAGCAACTTCATCAGAAGCAGTTCCGCTGGTAAAAGTTATGGGATTTGTATAGGTCGTGATTGCTGTGGGTGAAAATTTGACATAGATATCATTCGAACCGTTATAGCCTGAGGAAATATAATAGGGATTGGAATAAGTTCCACCCGAAGCATTGGAAAAAGTATACGGTCCCGTCGATGCAACAGTAATGGCTTGAGTCAGGTTTGAACCGACTACAGTTACCATTTGGGGTGCAGAAGTTTCTCCTACTTTGGTATAAAAAGAAAGAGAGGAGGGTGTAACATCTATAACAGGATTGGGGTTGGTTGCCGTGCCGCTGACATAAACAGTTTGCGGTGCAGCTTCATTATCATCTACGGAGTGAACTATCGTTCCGTTATGAGTTCCCTCTTCCGTAGGATTATAGCGCACAAGAATATCATTGCTTCCTTCTATGGGAACTTCCAAAGAAGTAACCCAGTAGTTGGGATTATTTGCATCGGCAATTTGGAAAGGTCCGCTTGTAACATTGATATCAATCCAGGAGCTTGTTAAGTTAGAACCCTCCACCTGATAAGTTTGAGCGGAGGACGGCGTTCCCACTGTGGTGGAAAAAGGAGTAAGACTCTGTGTTATTATAATTTCTCCCGTATAACCTGCAGGAGGACAAACATCTTCCCAAGTTGTTCCTACCCGGATACCGTCAAATCTGGCTAAAGTTCCGGCATTCCATTGCCTTATACAAATTTCGGCTAATGCAGCAGCATCGGTCGATGCAGATTCTGTAACGGTAACATCGGGAGTTGGCTCACTTCCTCCTAAAGCAGGATTTACCCACATGCTAACGACATCGTCTGTAGTTGTGCCGGAGTTGAAAGTATATTTAATCACGATTAAATATGTCGTATCCAAGGAATAGGCTGTAGGTGTAGCGCCGCCGACATAATTTACGGTATTATTAGCTTTAGAAAGACCAAAATTCGCATTTGCCCCATTCTTTACCAGCCAAAACCTAGCATAAAAGTTATTAGTCGTTCCTACAGGATTTCCTAAATGAATACTGTATCCTGCAGTAGTTGTAGTAATGGCAGTATTGATTAAAAAGGAAAAATAAACGCTGCCCGAACTTACAGAAGTAAAGGCTTTGTAGACATCTTCCCCGTTACCGGAAGCGGAAGTGGCATTACCGATACCGGAACTTGCGTAACCATTATAGACCAGACCGGGGCTGGCAATTGACATAGGAGTTGATCCGGCTGAGCTATGAGCAGTCCAACCGTTGGCGGTAAGAAGAGTTCCTACTTCTCCCGTAAAATTGTCTTCCAGCAATAAAGTTGCTGATAAGGAACCCACTAATAGAGTAATGAGTGCCGTGAGTAAAAAAACATAAGCTTTTTTCATAATTCACCTCACAAAATTTGGTTTTTAATTTCTTTAAGCCATCTCTTTCAGCTTTGTTAATACTTTTTTTTCTTCCTATCTCCAAAGAGAAAACAGCTATTTATTTATCTGTAATTCTCTTTTATTTAAGCTGCAGATTTTAGGCAAGGAAAAAGTGAGAAATTCTTTCATTAACTTTTTTATGCTTTGATTACATTGCAGATCTGTAAAGTATCTTATCAAGAAGGTAAGTTTGATAACGACTTTTATTCCAAGTATATATTCCCGTCGTGTGTTGACTTAGCTGACCGGGGAACCTTTGTGCGAAACAACTTGACCAATTCCGCTCTTTCATCTTTCTTTCTCTTTGGTTGAGTCATGATCTTCTCCTTGTCTTTTAGTTTTATTAAAACCATCCTATCAAAGGGCAGGAACCGGCTCAACCTTTTTCTTCTAGGTTCACCTTATTTACACCAACATTTGGGATTCAACATAAATCTTTACAGTAGGTCATCTTGCTTAGTTGCCGTTAAAGCATCGACGACTTTTTTTACATCTTCACTACGGTCTTTGGCTGTGATTAAAAGAGCATCGTCCGTTTCAATTACGCACAAATTTTCCACTCCGATTAAGCTGACAAATTTATCGCTGCGGACATAATTGTCTTTCGCATCAAGAGCAAAATGCCGCTTGGGCAAAAAGTTTCCGTTTTCATCCGCGGGACTGATTTCTGCCAAAGCTTTCCAACTGCCCACATCACTCCAACCGTAATTGACAGGTATGACCACTCTTTTTTCGGCTTTTTCCATAATTCCGATATCAATGGGGATTTTTGGCATTTTGGCATAAACATCTTTCAAATCCGCAGGTTCACCATCTTTTTGCCACATACCGATAATCTCTTGCAGAATTGACATCACTTGAGGCAAATATTCCGCAAAAGCTTGCCAAATAACATTGAACTTCCAGAAAAACATTCCGCTGTTCCAATAGTAATTTCCCTGTTGCAGAAAGGTTTTTGCCGTCTCAAAATCCGGCTTTTCCTTAAATTTAGCAACCCGATATACACCTTCAGCAATTTGTCCTCCCGCTTCGATATAGCCGTAACCCGTGGCAGGGTAATCGGGAACAATTCCAAAAGTGACCAAATTTCCGTCCGCTGCAGGTTTTTCAGCCAATTTCAAACTGTTTAAAAATCCTTGCGTATCTTTGATTACATGGTCGGAAGGCAAGACCAGCAGGCTCTCGTTTCCCTCCATTTTATCTTTTAAATAAGCTAAACTTAGTCCGATGCACGGAGCAGTATTCATCCCGAAAGGCTCGATAATTATGTTTTGCACCGGCAGATTGGGCAGATGCTGATGCACCAATTCGGTTTGTGATTGTGCGGTAACAATATACACATCATTGATGTCAATCGTCCGGCATACGCGTTCGACAGTCATTTGCAGCATACTTTTATCGCCCGTAATGCAGAGAAATTGTTTGGGCATATTTTTTCTGCTTAAGGGCCAAAAACGGGTTCCGATACCGCCTGCCATAATTAACGCTTTCATGACAAAATCTCCTTTTCCTCTTGTAATTAGCGGGGGGTTAACGGAGGCTTACCCTTCGCTAACCCTCCGTTGACCCTCCGCTTAATAAGAGAGCGACATGTTATATAAATGAAGTTAAAACATTAATTTTCTATGAGTTGAACGCCTTTCGGAAGCTGAAGCTTCCAAACTGAGGCAGGAATTGCGGAATTAATCTTCAAATTCTTAAATTCCAATGTAACCTTATTACCTTGTCTGTCAACATAGGAAAATTGGTCGATGTAATTTGTCCGCGGTGAAATTCTGATACGGATTTCCTTTACTTGAGGGTCGTCAGTCGGTTTCAGCAAATAGGTTGTATAACCGTTAGCAGTTTGAGAAGATGAAATTTCGGAACGCTGTTTGTAATTTTTGACAACGGCAACGGGGTCCAGTGATTGCAAATCAGAAGAAAGTGTTGTCCGCACGGCTGTTTGAGCGGATTTATCATAAACGGTTACGGTTCCGTCTTTGACAAGCAAAACTTGTTCTTGGGGTTTGGAATAGCGAAGGCAAAGTTTGCCTTTTTGCCAGTAAAAATTGCCTTCGGAATGCAGGGTGGTATCAGACTGCTTAAAGAAATTCGTTTGGTTGATAACAGCCTGCCAAGAAGTAAGTTCGCCGTATTTTTTGACCAGACTGTCCAATTGTGCCTCCGCCTTGACTGCAGCAAAACTTAATGAAAAAAGAGCTAGCAGCGCAGTCAGCAAAAACAATTTAATCTTCATTGATTAATCCCCAAGCTTGTAAATCTTCCATCGTGGCTAATACATCTCTGGATTTGCTGCCGAGGTGCGGACCTACTATATGCGCTTTTTCCAACATATCAATCAGTCTTCCCGCGCGCGCATAACCGATTTTGAAGTGACGCTGCAGCATGGAAACCGATGCCATATTGGAAGCAACCACCAATCTTGCCGCTTCGGGAAAGAGTTCGTCGTCGTAATCCAAAAAATCCATTTCCTCTTTTGGCGTTCTGTCCACGATAATTTCCTCTCTCGGTCTCGGCTGTTTACGCAAATAATTGCAGACGCTTTCAATTTCAGCATCACTTACGAAGGCACCGTGAATTCGTTCCGGAACCGCTTTTCCGGGTGGAATGAACAGCATATCTCCGTTGCCTAATAATCTTTCTGCGCCAATCATATCTAAAATGACGCGGGAATCTACTTTGGAAGATACTTGGAAAGCAATCCGCGCGGGAAAGTTTGCTTTAATGATACCTGTGATAACTTTAATGGAAGGTCTTTGGGTAGCCAAAATTAAATGCATTCCGACAGCGCGTGCCATTTGCGCCAATCTGGTAATCGGCAATTCGATGTCCTTGCCGGAAGTCATAATCAAATCGGCAAATTCGTCAATAATGATGATGATATAGGGCAGCTTTTCCAATTCGCCGGTTTCGGCAACTTTTTCGTTGAAGCTGACAATGTCGCGCACCTTCATTTCCTGCAGAAGTTCATAACGGCGTTCCATTTCCCGTACGCTCCAATACATTGTCTCCAAAGCAGTTTCGGCATCTGTGACGACTGATCCTATCAAATGCGGAATTCCGTTGTAACCTGCTAACTCAACGCGCTTGGGATCTATCAAAATTAGACGCAAATCATCAGGTTTGGTGCGCAAAAGCAGACTCATAATGATCGTATTGATACAGACGCTTTTTCCGCTTCCCGTGGCACCTGCAATCAAGAGGTGCGGCATTTTCGCCAAATCGGTTACAACAGGTTTGCCGGATATCTCTTTGCCCAAGCCAAAAGCCAATTTGGATTCCGCAGCTTCCATTTCCGGAGAAAGCAAGATGTCTCGTAAATAAATGGTGTCACGCGTCAGATTTGGAATTTCAATTCCGATGAGACCTTTGCCCGGAATGGGAGCTTGCACGCGAATGGATTTTGCTTTTATTGCCAGAGCAAGGTCATCCGCTAATGAGGTAAAACGGCTAACTTTGACTCCGGGTGCGGGACGCAATTCGTATTGAGTGATGATAGGTCCAATGTTCACATTGATGACTTCCGCTTCAATTCCGAATTCCGCCAATTTTTCCATCAGGATTTTGCTGGTGTTTTTTATCTGATTTTCGATCTCGTCTCTGTCCTTTCTGGAAAGCTTAACAGGACTGACCAAAAACTCCTCAACGGACGGGATTTGATATTCCTGCTCACCGTTATCTTCAGAAACGGGATTTTTAATAGAAGCAGAAGCGGATTTGGTTTTGTTGTGAGCAGTAAATTTCGGTTGCGGTTCAGGTTGAGCGGAAGGAACAAATTCAGGTGCGGGTTTGGGTTGAATATCCTGTGTTTGGCGCTGTGCATGGTCAGTGATGGAAGGTCCTTCAGAATTCGTTAAAGGAATAGTTTGCGCGGATGCGGATTTCAGTTTGCGCTTTTCCAAACGCCGTAAATGCGCTTCCCAAGCTTCAGCAAATTTTTGCCGAACGGCTTTGTGTCCAACAATCAAAATTACACTCAAAATTGCGATGCCGAGAACTGCTATCCTGCCGCCTAAGACACTGAACAGACTTTTCAGCAAATACCAAAAACCCCACGGTAACAAGCCGGAATTAAAGGCGTAAAACTCCTCTCCGCTGACTAAAATAACCTGCAGACAAAAGGCGATTATGAATAAAAGAATGCTGTAGGAACGCACTTTTACCTTTTCCGGATATACTAAAGCGTGAAAGGAAATCAGAATTAACAGACATATACCTATAAAAGAAAAAATCCTGCCGAATAAAGTGATGAGAAAATTGCCGAATATTACTCCAAAAACGCCAATCGGATTGGAAAACGAAATAGCGTTCGCACCGAAAATTCCGGAAAAAACATTGTTGCTTTCTCGTAAGAGCTGCCAGTCTTCTTGTAAGTTGTAACTGTTTGTGCAGATGGAAAATAAGCCCAAAACGGAAATAATGGCAATAATTCCCCACAAAAGTTTACCGCGCCAAACTGAAGGTTGTTTTGCCCTTTTGTTTTTTATCGGTTTACCGTTTTTCCGCTTTCCAGACATGCTAATTTGTCCCTGAATTTATACATTGAAACGAATGAACAAAATATCACCGTCCCGAACTATGTAATCCTTCCCTTCCAATTTGAACAGGCCTTTTTCCCTCAGAGCTTTTTCGCTCCCGAAAGCAATCAGGTCATCGTAATTGAAACATTCTGCTCTGATGAAGCCTCTTGCCAAATCGGAATGGATTTTACCCGCGGCAGTCAAAGCATTATCTCCGCGCGTAATTGTCCAGGCACGAACCTCATCTTCGCCTACGGTAAAAAAGCTGATGTAACCCATTAATTCGTAACAGCGATGCGTTAAGCGATCACGCACTGATTCTGCAATTCCCATGTCCTCCAAAAAAGCTTTGGCTTCCTCACCTTCCAAGCGGGAAAGTTCTTCTTCAAATTTGCCCGCAATGACTTCAGTCAAATACCCTTTGGCTTTTAACTGCTCTGTTAAAGCATCGGTCTGACGGTAATTGTCTTCGGAACAGTTAAGCAGCACTAAAAGCGGTTTCTGCGATAAAAATTGGAAACCGCGAACTGCTTTTTCTTCCTCGGAACCCAAAGTCAGTTTGCGAATCGGATTGCCTTCCTGCAAACCTTTAATCAAATCGCGCAATGTCTTTTCCTCAATCTGCAAAGCAGGAGTCTTAATGCCGCGCTTGTAGCTGAGTTCAATCTTCTCCAAACGCTTTTCAGCACTTATCAAATCCTGCAAAATCAGCTCGTCTTCAAATTTTTGCAACTCATTGAGGGGCTGGGCGTTGCCGTAAAGTTCATCCAATTCCGCATCTTCAAAATTGCGCAACACCAAAGCCAAACCGTCCATAGTCTTGATTTCAGCCAAAATTGTATTACCGCTCATATCTTCCTGTTGGGAAGCAAACAAACCGGGGAAATCATAATATTCCAGCTGAGCGTAAATTGTCTTCTTCGGTTTGTAAAGCTCACTCAAACGAGTAATGCGTTCGTCCAAGACTTCCACCACACCCACATGCGCTTCATGATGCGCTTGAATATATTTGTCAGTAGCTCCGCTATTACCTGTCAGAGCATTATAGATGGTAGTTTTTCCGGTTTTGGGAAAACCGATTATGCCGATTTTCATTCTTTGCTCCGCAATTTTTTCAAACTTTGCAGATAACGAATTTCCTGAGGAGAACACGGACGCCACATACCTGTGGGCAGTTTGTCCAATTTCAGTTCACCTATTTGTATCCTTTTCAGACTGATGACATTATGCTGCACAGCTTCCAGCATTAAACGAATCTGGCGCTTTTTCCCTTCTGTAATAACAATCTTTAGAACAGTTTCTCCCGGCTTATTGCTTTTAATATACACGCCCGCAGATTGAGTTTTGTAACCTTCAATCATCACTCCCTTCCGTAATTGCTCAAGCTCCTGTTTGGTTAAAGGCTTGTCAATTGCGGCACGGTAAGTTTTTTCTACCTTTTGGGAAGGATGCGTCAACGCCTGAACAACATCACCGTCATTAGTGATTAACAGCAACCCTTCAGTGTCTTTATCCAAACGACCTGCTGAAACGCAATTTTGTGCAAAATCCGGCAACAGCGAATAAATCGTCTTGCGTCCGTATTCATCTTGACGGGTAACAACATAATTACGCGGCTTATTCATAAGCAGATAAATCTTTTCAGCTTCGGGTTTGACAGGCTTTCCGTTCACTGTTACTTTATCTTTTTCCGGAGCGATTTTGGTGCTCAAGTCCGTAACAGCATTTCCGTTTACAAAAACTTTGCCTTCCGTAATCAAAGTTTCCACTTTGCGTCTGGAACCGAAACCGGCTTCCGCTAAAAATTTATTCAGACGAACAAGGCTCACCACATCTCCAATGTATTTTGCATTATAGTTTTAAATAGTTTGCTGCAGATCTCGTTCCAAGCCTCTTCTTTACTGAAAAAACGGCTGGTGCTGCCGCTGTTTTGGGAAACTGCATAAGTTTCTGAAATCGCAAGATTCTGATTTTCATACAGCACTTTATTATTAACCAAATCGGTAAAAGTGACTTTGAAATTGATTGTCACCAGATAATCCTGAACATTATTCGCCTCATCATAGGAATATACTTTTTCGCTGTAACTGACGATGGAACCTTCCAATTGGCAATCAGGCTGCTGGGTAACCATACGCAAACGCCCGTCTTCTCTGATAGAATTTGCCAAATTATTAAAAACAACTTCACCCAACGCATATTCAGTGCTTTTATTTTCAAAAGCCAAAAGCTGAATGCGCTTCAGATAAGGATAAGCGTTAGTGTGGACAGAATAACTGCAACCGGCAACCACACAAATTATTAAAATAAACGGAATAAATTTCTTGACCATCTTTCCATTGCTACAAAAGTTATGTATCTTTGTCAAGATAAAATCAGACTTTAATTTATGTATAGAGATGTATCTATATAGATATCAAAGAGTTATAGAGGAGCACTGTCATGAGCAAAAAATATCTTACTAAAGCTGAAACCGCTAAAATTCTAAAGGTTTCGGAAAGCGTCGTGCAAGAGATGATCAATAACAATATTTTTGAGACCAAGTTAGTGGGCAAAACGGTAAAGATTGATGCCGATTCCCTCAACGAATGGATGGAAAATTTATCTGAAGGTGAAGAGAAATTGCTGACGCTAAAGCGAGTAATATGCCATTTTGAAGAGTATATGCGTCCGGAAAACATTTTTCTTGATTTTAAGGCAGAAAACAAATATGAAGCCATTCGTCTTTTGAGCATTAAGGCAAAGCAACTGAAACTGGTAAGGGATGCGCGTTGGCTTTATGAAGTTGTTGTAGCGAGAGAAGAATTAATTTCTACAGCAATCGGCAATGGTGTAGCTCTTCTTCATCCCCGACATTTGCACCCGTCCAAAATCAAAATGCCGAGCATTATTTTTGGCAGGTCTACAGAAGGGATAGATTTTGACGCACCGGATAAAAAACCGGTTAATATATTCTTTATGTTATTGCTACACAATGACAAGCAGCATCTATTTTCCCTTTCATACATTTCTAAGTTATTGATGAAACCGGAAGTATTAACTCAATTGAGTGAAGCAAAAGACCCTGCTGCGATCCATAAGATCTTGACCTCTCTTCCTGATAGTGATGTAACTAATTGATATATAAGTAATTAATAATTCTGAAAGGATTTGATGTTTCACGTGAAACATTAAAATTTAAATAAAAGAATGAATAAAACTTTAGTTCGTATTGTAATTGGAAGTAAATCTGACTTGGAGCAATGCCTACCCATTCAAACACAATTGCAGCAGTTTGGCATTGCCTCTGATTTCTTCATTTCATCCGCGCATCGTAATCCTGAAAAAACTATAACTTTAGCCAAAGAAGCTGAACAACTCGGCATACAAGTTATAATTGCCTGCGCAGGTATGGCTGCTCATCTTCCCGGAATCATTGCTGCTAATACAACTTTACCCGTTATCGGTGTCCCTTTATCAAATTCTGCTCTGAACGGTGAAGATGCCTTATTCTCAATTGTCCAAATGCCGACAGGGGTGCCTGTTGCCACTGTTGCTATAAACGGAATAAAAAATGCAGCTATTTTAGCAGCAGAGATCATTGCTCTGAATAATGAGGAAGTGAAACAAAAGCTGAAACAATTTAGAGAAGAATTAGCCCAAAACTGATTTACTTTTTAACCATCCTATTGCGCTTTTTATATGCTGTTTTGGATTATTCTAAGGCTGCAAAATTGTCCTATCTTTAAAAGAATACCCTAATTGCCTTTTTTTACTTTCTGCCGCTAAAGCCATAATTCTTTCAACATGATTGCTCCAACTGAAAGCTTTTGCTCTTTGTTTTCCGCGTTGGCTCATTCTTTCTCTTAATTCGGGATTGTTTAATACTGATATTATTTTAACTGCTATATCGGCATGAACTTCCGGATCAAAAGTTACGACGGCGTCACCTCCAATTTCAGGTAAAGCAGAACGATTGGAACAAACAACAGGCAAACCTGCAGCCATAGCTTCTAATAAAGGAATGCCAAAGCCTTCATGCAAAGAAGGGAAAACATAGATTAGAGCGTATTTGTAAAGAGCTCCCAACCAAGGTGGACGAACTTCTCCCAAAAAATGGATGTTTTCACTGACAGGTGATTCTTTTATATAATCATAAACAACTTCACAACCTGAGCTGTCCTGACCGCAAAAAACTAAATCATACTGCGCTCTCATCTCTTCAGGCAAAAGTTCAAAAGCTCTGATCAAATGGATATGATTTTTGACTGGATGCTCAATTCTGGCATTATAAAACAAATACGGACGCTCAATTTTAAATTTTGCCCGCAATTCAGTTTCAGTTATATCGGTCTTAAGAATTTCGGGATTGTAGCCGTTGTAGTTAACAGTTATTTTCTCCGGCGGCAAATTATAATGCCTGATTAAATCATTTTTCGTATTTTCACTGATCGCCATAATGACCGGAGCGCGTAAAAGATAATGCGGAATTACATATTTGAAATAAAACATCCTCCTGCGATTGTAGCGCTGCGGAACATAATACGGAGTTAAATCGTGAAAAGTGATAACCGATTGAGGGGGGAAATGAGAAACAACTCGTCTGTGTCCTGCCGGAAACAGAATTGCTTCATAACGTTTAGCATGCAGAACAATCGGTAAAAACCACAGATGCCATACACAGGATAGAAATGGAGGTTTTAACCATTCGGGAACTAATCTGAAGCGGATATTTTCACTTTTAAAAGGGAATATTTCGGCATCGGAAGGATAGATTAAGAGGTCAACTTGATTGTCTTTTGCAAATTCCCTGACTACTGAAACCGTATAATCGGCTAATCCGGATTTTCCTTCATCAAAGGCTAAAGCGCTTACAAATACTTTTTTCATCTCTTATCTTTCCCTCAAAGGGTGGACTTACTTTACTCTGATAGTTTTTGCTTTTTCTTTTCAACAAGTCTTATGGATAAATATTGCCTATTTTTATATCTTATTCTCACTCTAAATATAAGATCTTAAATGCCAGCGTTTTATTGTCTATTTTTCCTTTCAGCAGATATAAACCCGCGGAAACTTTGTTGCCTTTGTCATTAACTCCGTTCCAAGAAATCTCATTCTTTCCTTTTTGCAAAGCGGAATTGCTGAGAAGTGTTTTAACCTTTTGTCCTTTGATGTTATAAACAGCCAATTCTCCACGCACTTTTTTGTCTGTTTCAATTCTGACAGTTATCTTTTCCTTAAAGGGATTGGGATAGCAATTAACAGAAATCTGCGGTTGGATCAGAGGACTTTCAGGATTGACAGTCGGCTCCAAATATCCTTTGGCATAATAAAGGTTGTAAGCAGTGCCTTGCTGATTGGCTAAATTGACGATAATGAACAAGGAATCTGCATTGCCGGCAATAATATTTAGTCTGCTCAAATCAGGATTGGCAAGACCAGAACCAAGTTCCGCAATTTGCGGATTCCAATTCATGAAAGATTGCATTTCGCCGGTTTCAGTTTGAGCGTAAAATCTGATAGTTCCGTCATTTTCATGAGTGGAATAATATACTTGCCCTCCGTTTTGACGGAAGAGATTATTGATATTACTCACCAAAGGCAGGCAGTCTTGTTCTTCCCAATTACCGGAAAGCGGATTTAATTTTACTATGGCAGCAGAATCAGCGGCAGCTGAATAATGCCTTCGCACTTGCAGCATAAGTTCGTTATCATTTTTGATAAAGGCTTTTTGCAAGATATCGTTTTCGGCAAGATTAAGGTTAAGTTCGGTTAAATCTTGATCTTCAGCAGTCTGCCAAAACAGATGATTATTCATTTGCAGCATAGTTTTTGCGTTTCTATAGTCCATATATTTGTAGTTAACAGGCTCACTCAAGGATTTGTATCCTTGAACATTCCAATTGCTGCCATCAGCGGAAACCTTATACCGAACACCTAAACCGAAGGGATTGAAAGAGAAGGAATTGGGGCTAATTCTTGCGTCGTTATGACAATCTTTTTTATAACCGACGCCTGCACCGGTTGTATTGGGAGCATTGATACCGTAGAAAGTAATTGGCAGAACCGGATCTGTGTATAAAGTTCCGCTTGTTCCGCCGCACAAGTCATTTTCAATATCCCAAATACCGTAGGGATTCGGATATTCCGCATCGTATACATTCCTGTGAACAAAACCTCTTCTCTGTTGATAGAGGTTGCCATATAAATGAATTGTGCCTCGTTCCATAAAAGGATAACCTTCGGGCCAAAGAGGATTATACCACGGATAATCAATATTTGGAGGCCAATGATTTTGCTCGGTCTGAGGAAATACTCTTCTGTGCAAATCTATCTTGTCATACAGAACATTGTCAATTACGACGGCAGGAACGGAAGGATGCGGATGCTGATATTCAAAAGTAAAACAGCCGTCTCGTCTGGGATTGCCTTGCGGGTCTTCAATTAAAGCATAGAGAGAAGCGTAGATAAAAACGCCGTCGGCATCACTGTCACAATTGGGATGGTATCTTACTCCGTCTGCAGGATCTTTGTATCCGTATTGGACAATAATTTGTTTGTCCGTCACCAAAGCTACTTTATCCGTTGATGTTGACGCAGGTGTTTGTCCCATTGGAGTATCCGCAAGCAAAATATTGTCTTTGATTTTTATTTCAAAAGGCGAATACCAAACTTGCGTTCCGCTGAAAGTTCCGCTGATCCACAAAGGTGAATTGACAACGTTAATTTGATCTGCACAATTTCCGGACGGACCCGGTGTCCAAACAGTATCTATTTTCGTAATATAATTTGTGCCTATGGGAGTTCCGCTACCGGGAGGATAATTGCTATAAATATCAAGTGAATCCACATCTTGAGCAACGATTTGGCCTTTCCAACTGGTAAATGAGCTTCCTGTCACGGTCACAAACATTATTACATCGGAAGAAGGTTCGGCGGGATAAATAACCTGACCGTTATGCTGAATTTGCCAAGCCAGTAAATCTGTTTCAGTATTCAGTAGCGGCACATGCTCGTAATAACCGCCATGAAATACTTGTGCGTAAGGCGGAGTTCCGCTAAAGGAATGAATGGTTCCGGAAGTATATACAGGTCCGTAAAATGTAGGCCAGCCGTTGTTGGAACCGCCACCTGACTGTCTGATCCAAATATCACTGTTGGAACGAACTGCACCATATATGACATCCATTCCCACATAGGATATATTTGTCCCATTAGTAGATTCTTCGATGTTTGTGAAAATGGCATAAGTCCCGTTCTCAAAAGAATCACACGCTGTTAAAAAAGACCTCCACAAACCTCCTTCCTGTCGTATAATCGGTTGAGGATCGGTTACAGTTTCAACCTCACTGACAGTAAAATTTACTCCTCCGTCCGATGATACGGCTTTGCAAATTACTCCGTTTTTGCAGTAACAGATAATGATGTTGCCGTCTTCAAGGCTCAAAGTCGGAGCAGTAGAAATGACATTGCCGGTTCCGAGATCGTCAACCAAAGATTGGAAACAAGTATTATCCGGCAGGATTTTGGCATATTTGATATAACGGTTTGCTTCCAAAAAAGTTAAATGAGTTGAACCGTTCGCTACTTGCATGGCGTTTTCACCGGCAAAAGCGGTGCAATTTTGCACTTGCGTTAAAGGAACAGCGGGCTCGATATTAGCCGTCAAAATAATTGCTACAGACAGAAAGATGAGAACCGAACATAATTGCTTGAACATGATAACCTCCCTCCCGAGTTTTGTTTTTTATTTATATCTTGTTCACGCTGTGAACGCTCAAAACCTACATTCCATTCTTGATTATAAATGTCAATCTTTATTTAGAAATTAAAGCAACTTTTATTCCATCCTATGTTTTAGTTTTACTTTTCACTTTCCAAACTACCCTCTTTCCTAATAGCCTGTCGATATCCTCTCGATATCCAGTTGACTTTAATTCGACTGGATATCGACTGGATATCGACAGGGTCAAGAGAGCCGATAAGGTGTTTTTTCAGTTTAGTAACTGGCTTCTATTCATAAAAGCATAAATTTTAATAAGGTTTCTTTTGCACGAGCAAGGCAATTTTACTCTTGAACATAAAATATCTTTTCTCATTTGAGTATACCGGATTACACGCCCAAAAGGTTTTCTGTAAACGGATAAGCGGTTACTTTATAAGACAATTGTTGACAGCAATCTTTCCTGTTTATTCAAGTGCCGAAAGGGAAAATAATAAAGCAAAATAAGTTGAGGAAACGCATGCACAAAGCGATACAGGATTATTTAGCGGATTTGCTTCCGCTTTGTAATAAGGAAGGTTTGCAGCTTTCGGATGAACGTGAAATCGCCTACGGAGTGCAATTGACCTTTACGGACGGCAAAAATAATATTCTGCTTAATGTTTATTATTCCGAGAAAAAGGGGATTTCCGCCGTTATCGGTTCCAAATTTGACAATCCGCTGAAACCTGTATTGCAGAAGTGTTTGAATATACCTTCTGTTATAAGGGCTTTGCCTTTTCACAATTGGCGCTGCTGGCTGGGAAGTGACGAATGCGGGAAAGGGGATTATTTCGGTCCTTTGGTCGTTTGCGGCTTTTATTTGGAGGAGAAAGATAAGGAAAAGTTATGGAGAATGGGTGTTTCGGACAGCAAAAAACTTTCGGTTGAACAGATTAATTATGTTGCTAAACAGCTTTATCATGATTATGCCGCAAATGTGGAATGTCTGGTTCTTAAGCCTAAGAAGTATAATGAGTTATACGCATCTTTCACAGCACAAAAGAAAAATTTGAACGATTTATTGGCATGGGGTCACGCTCTGGTTTTGGATAATCTGCTGAAGCGTTTCCCCTCTGCTGAAGGAGTTTTGATAGATCAATTCAGTTCGGGTAGAAAAGCATCAGTTTTATTGCAGGCGAAGTATCCGAAATTGCAGATTATGGAAAGAACTAATGCGGAGCAGGATTTTGCCGTTGCCGCAGCCAGTATCATTGCCAGATACCAATTGCTGCAATCAATTAAAGCAATGGAGCGTTTCTATAAGATGAAGTTTCCCTTGGGTGCGGGACAAATTGTTCAAGCAGCAGGGAAAGAATTTATTGAAAAATACGGTGCGGAAAGCCTTTCCGAGGTTGCCAAGCTGCATTTTAAGAATACGAAAAAACTATAATAATTACATCTGTATAGTTTTGCTGCTTTATAGTATAATTTCTTGCCAGATAATAAAATACTCCTTCTTTATTAAAAATTGCTCCATTTAGATACAGGATAAATTTTGTCCGCAAGTTGGATTTATTCTTTCTTTTCTTCTTTTACCTCTTCAGTCAGATAGCCTCTTAAGTGCAAACCGTGCACACCGATAACGAAGAGAAGGATGCAGACCATTTTCTCGCGCCAATTTAATGTGCAGGATAAAGATCCGTATCTTAGAATGTAAACTGCAAGAGCTAAACCGATTAAAGCAATAATTTCTCGCAACCAATGGCAACCGTAACGCGGGAAAATTTGCTTTTTGGAAAGCCATTCAATTATGCCCATTACTCCCAAAACCACACCTATAATTCCCACTGCCAGATACACATAGGAATTATGTGCAAAGCAGGAATAAATTAAACCGGCAGAAGTTAAAAATACGATAATAGAAACATACATAATGGCAATGAAATACTGCGGAGAAACAAGATAACGCTTACTTTTCATTTTTACCTCCATCGATTGCAAGTTTGGGGATAGGCAAATATAAAGTCAAGAATTTTATTCTGTTTATTATGTTGAAGAAAAGATTTTACTAAAGTCAAATTATGCGAGGAGGAGAAAGCGGGCTATTTTCCTATGCAGAAGGAAGAAAAGATATTGTCCAAAAGGTCGTCTGTGGTGATTGCTCCCGTAATTTCCGCTAAAGCTGAAACTGCAGCAATGAGGTCAAAAGCGATAAATTCGTAACCGGCGCGATTTTTTGTTCCTTCCAATGCTTTATTTAAGGCATCAAGGCATTTTTGGAGGGCTGCCAAGTGGCGGGTATTAGTCACCAACACGGATGAAGGTTGCAAATTTGGCAGTGAAATTCGCTCCAGCAGAAGTTTTTTCAGCGTGTCCAAACCGTCCGCTAAAACTGCGGAGCAGGGTGCCAATTGCACCAAATTTTTGATTTTGGAATGAAAACGGGAAGCAGCAAGAAACTTTTTCCACTCTGAAGCAGAAGGCAATTTATCAAAACCGAGTAAATCGATTTTATTCATAAAGCACAGAATTTTATCGGAAGGCACATTTTCCGGAAGGAGGAATTGCTCTTCCAAAGAATCGGGATCGGTAAGTATTACCACCAGGTCTGCTTTTTGCATCAGTTCCTGTGTGCGTCGAATTCCCAGAATTTCCACTTCATCATTGGTGGAATGAAGTCCTGCAGTATCTTGCAGGCGAACGGGATAACCTTCCAGGGAAAGCCATTCTTCCAAATAATCACGAGTGGTACCCGGAACCGGAGTAACCAAGGCTCTGTTTTCTTGCAGGAAGCGATTGAAAATTGAGGATTTACCTACATTCGGAGCTCCGCTTAAACAAACAGTGTAACCATCCCGTAAAATGCGCCCTTGTTTGCCTCCCGCCAAAAGTTCTTCCAAGCGATTGTGAACTTTTTCCATCCGGGATTGCACTTCGTCCCAATCCAATTCCGGCAAATCTTGATCAGCAAAATCTATGGCAAGCTCAAATCTGATGCGGCAATCAGTAAGTTCTTTTACGATACTGTCAATTTCCCGAGAAAGATTTCCGCGTAATTGGGAAAGGGCAGCTTGTTCGGATTTTCCTGTTTGAGCGCTGATTAAATCATTTACTGCTTCCGCTTGAGCCAAATCCAATTTGTGATTCATAAAAGCGCGAAAGGTAAATTCACCCGGTTCAGCCAAACGGCAATTTTTAAGCAAAAGTTGCAATATGCGCGCAGTCAAATCAGGATTTCCGTGACAGAAAATTTCCGTCATTTCTTCGCCTGTGTAACTATGCGGACTGCGATAAACTATACAGATTACTTCATCCACCGGTTCCGTTCCGTCTAAAATGTATCCGTGCACGGCTTGATAGCCTGCAGCGTCAGTCAGTTTTTGGGGTCGGTCAAAAAAATTTGCCACAGTTGAGACTGCATTATTGCCGCTGACTCTGATTACCGCAATGGCAGAAATGCCGGGCGGGGTTGCTATTGCGGTTATAATGTCATTTAGAGCAAAGCGCATATTTGGGCGAAAATATTTTGAGGAGTGAAGCCGATTTCTGCATTAAGTTCAGCAATGGAGCCTTGAGGTAAAAAGCGGTCCGGGTAACCGAATGATGTAACTTTGACCTCTTTTTCAGCAAGATAATCACGAATGGCGGAACCGACGCCGCCTGTTAAAACATTAGTTTCAAAGGTGAAGATGCGTTTGCAGCTTTTGGCAAGTTTATCCAGCAGAGTTGTGTCCAAGGGTTTAAGGTTGCGTAAGTTAACCAACCAAGGCTGAATCTTTTTTTGCTTCAGCAATTCAGCGGTTTCGGAGGCAATTTGTAATGCACTTCCTTCAGCTAATAAAGCGATTTTTTCTCCTTCCCGCAAAACTTCAGCTTTGCCTAATTCAAACGGTGTGACAGGTTCATTACGAGTGAAAGCAACTCCGCGCGGATAACGAATGGCGACCGGTCCTTCCGTATAATCTGCAGCCCAAGAAAGCATTTCCTGAAGTTCTTCCTTTGAAGAAGGCGACAAAATTATCATATTGGGAATGAAGCTCAAGAAAGAAATGTCAAAAACACCATGATGCGTGGGACCGTCTTCACCGACTAAACCGGCTCTGTCAATGCAAAAAACGACTGGTAATTTTTGCAGAGCGACATCATGAATAACCTGGTCCAAAGCGCGTTGCAAAAATGTTGAGTAGACGGCAAAAAAAGGCTTCAGACCTTTGACAGCGAGACCTGCGGCAAAAGTTACCGCATGCTGTTCAGCGATGCCGACATCGAAAAAGCGATCGGGAAACTGAGTTTCAAATTTGCTCAAACCTGTTCCCACGGACATTGCAGCAGTGATGGCAACAATGTTGTCCTGTTTTTCCGCCAAATTGCAAAGTTGATTTCCCATCACTTCAGACCAAGTTTCGCCTTCACCTGCACGAACGATTAGTTCTCCTGTTTGCGGATCAAAAGGACCGATGCCGTGAAATAAAGCAGCGTCTTTTTCCGCAGGAGGATAACCTTTTCCTTTGGAGGTTACGACATGCACTAAAACCGGTCCCACCATATTGTTATACACGCGATTCAGAATGGAAAGCAATTGCGGAATATTATGCCCGTCAATCGGACCTACATATTTGAAGCCGAGGTCTTCAAAAATGATATTTGGCGCCAGGATATTGATGAGGCTTTCTTCCAGTTTTTGCGCTCCGTAAATAAATTTGCTGCGAACATTTCTCGGCAAAGTGGCGCTTAAATCCCAAACCTGTTTTTTCAAGACATTGTATGGCTTAGACACAAGAAAGCGTGCCATGTATTGTTGCAGTCCACCGACATTTTTGGAGATGGACATTTCGTTGTCATTCAGAATAACGACAAATTTGTCCTTCTGCAATTGTCCGGAATGATTTAGAGCTTCAAAAGCCATTCCTCCCGTGAGTGCACCGTCGCCTATAATTGCTACGCAGTGACCTTCGTCGAAAGTTAAATCTCGTCCTGCCGCCATTCCCAATGCTGCAGAAATTGAAGTGCTGCTGTGTCCGGCTCCAAATGCGTCATAAGGACTTTCCGCACGTGAGGTGAAACCGCTTAAACCGCCAAAAGTACGAATAGTGTCAAAACGATTATTGCGTCCGGTGAGGATTTTCCAAGCGTAAGCCTGATGGCCAACATCCCAAACAACAGTATCCCGGGGCGGATTAAAGACTTTCAAAAGTGCCAGAGTCAGTTCCACCGTTCCCAAACTCGGTGCCAAATGACCGCCATTTTGGGCAATTACATCAATAATGCGTTTGCGCACTTCCGCCGCTAAAACTATCAGCTGCTCAGGCGTCATGTTTTTTATGTCTTTGGGAGAGTTTATTTTTTCCAGATACATTGCAAACCTCGTATCTTAATCGGTTTTAGCGCCGGGCTTCCATTCTTCGCTTTTGACCAAGATGAATTCCAATACCAGTAAGCCTAAAACTGCAAACATTAAATACTTCCACAGGTCATGTCCTAAGCGGGAAAGGAAAAGTTGGTCTTGCCAGTGTGCGTTTAATTTTTGAAAATTGGCGGAAGAGGGAAGTTCCCAAGGTTGAAAAACGCTTTCTTTGAAATCGGGTTGAATTGCAATTTCCTGACTGCTTCCGCTTCTCCAATTTAAAGTATAAATTCCGGGTTCGGACGCTGCAAATGAATTTCCATTTAATTCTAATTTTTCGCCTTCTGGAAGCATTATTTCGTCCGCAACCAAGTTTTGTCCGACTGTGTTTTGCTGAGGTTCAAATTGGGAATTGGAAAGATATTGCAGTGAGCGAAAGGCGAAAACCGGGAATGCTGCTTCCAGGAAAAAGGAGTTTTTTTCGCTTGCAGGGTCAAAAAGCCAAAGCAAATGCTCATTTCCGGCAACGGCTAAAGGTGAATTTCCCGAACTGAGCAAAATACCGGAAGCGGAAGTCATTTGGGCAGTCCAGCAATCAGTTAACGATGTGCGGGAAAGTTGCCCGGGGTCCAATAAAGAAGTTATGGGATGATATTTATTTACATAAGTTATGGGTAAAAGCGTATGGGAAAAGGAAGTTAATTGGACTCCGAAACTTTGTTGCAAATAACCTTTCCAGCTTAAAGGCAAATTTGCATCAGCACAGATTAATATTCCTTTATGCGCCTGAGTTGCGGTCTGCAAAAATTCCCGTAATCGGGGTGTAAATTCTCCCGCGGCATAAATTACAAGTGCATCGTAGTCCTTAAGCCTCTGCCAATTTACCTGCTCGGGAGCAATGAGTTCCACTTTTCCTTGAGGAGTGGAATAGACTCGTAAGGCGGTTTGCAGGATAATTGGTAAAGACGAATGCCGGGTTATGACTCCCGTTTGCGGATGAAGATTAAAAGGAAAAGCAAACCAGCAGCGATTATCGGCAGTGAGTTTTTCATCCAAAATTTCCACATATCCGCTCTGCCAACCTGAATTCATAATCTGGAAAGGCAAAGTTTCAGTCAGTTTTTGATGCGGCTGCAGAGTAACAAATTTTTCCGCTGCCGTGATACCGTTCACATATACGCTGACTAAAACATCCTTTCGAATAGAATTGCCGTGATTGATGAGGTCAAAGCGAATGGATTGAGTTTGGCGTCTGTCAGTCAACTGCATAACCGGTGCAGCATTTTGGCAGCTTATATTATTCCAAGTTTCAATTTTCGGTAGAGGAATCAAGAGAACGGGCACATTTACTTGTTTTGGCAAAGTTTGTGCCTGACCATCGGTCAGCAGATAAATTTCTCTGTTGCTGAATTGGCTTTGCGTCAATTTGGAGGAAGCGTATTCCAGAACTTTATCCAGCGGCATTGGCAGCCAAGTGGTTTTTACTGAAGCAATTAAATTTTCCGGAAGTTTACCTTGATGCAGTTGAGAATTTATTCGGTTCCAACTTTCGTCGGAAGTAATCAAGACTGACATATCTTCGGGAGTGAGTTTTCGGTTGATTTCATTGACGGCATTTTTTGCGTATTCAAGATTGGACTTTCCGTCCGGAGTATAATCCATGCTGTATGATGTATCCAAAATCACAGCAACCGCTGTTGGCGGATGACTTTTTCCGGGCTTGGCATTGGGCAAGCGTAAAGAAGGACGAGCAGCCGCTAAAACGACCAATAAAATAATGAGTATCCGAATAATCAACAGCAGAATATTCTTCAGTTGCGTGCGGCTTTTCTGTTCTTTAACCGAATTGCGAATGAACCTGATACTGCTGAAAACCAGCTGAGGCGGCTTCTTTTTTGCCAACAGCCAAATTATTAAAGGCAATACTGCAGCAACCGCTAACACCAATAAACCGGCGTTCAGAAAAGTCAAATGAAACATGGTCAGCTAAATTCCTATTCCGAGCGAAAAGATAAATTCACTGTCTTTTAGTCGCATGCCTGTATTGGTCAAACCAAAATCAAATCTGAACATATTATAGTTGTAGCCCGAACCCAAAGTGTAATTGATGTTTTCCGTTCCGTTGAAATCATGGCTGAACAAACCTGCCCGCACGAGCAGACCTTGTTCTTTATCTTTTCCGCTTTTCCAATGCCAGGCTCTGGTCAAACCCAAATGATAACTGGTATCTGTAGATTGAGAGAGTTTGCCTTGCAGAGAGCCGGATAAAGTTAAGTTGTCATCCGAGTATTGGACACCGACTGCCGCTCTGCGTTGCAAATCTTCGGAATCGTAATGTTCCCACCACAAACGCGAAAGGACATCATATACGCAGCTTCCGAAAGTGTATTTTCCGGAAGTATAGGTCACGCCCAAATCGGTGGAAAACCCTTTTACTTTGTCATCAATAAAGGATTCCCTGATCATTTCGTTATATTCTATCCGTTCTTTGAGATAAATCAAGCGTCCGGTGAGGTATTTTATATTGATGCCTGCGGCAAAATCAGCATAGCGCTCGTCGCTTCCTGCCAGGGAAAGTTGAAGTTTGTCCAGTTGATAATCATAATACTCAAGCGAGTTTGCGTTGATTTCACTTATGTGGGTGCTGACTGTCGGCTGATAGCTCCAGGCGGCATTTTTAGTAATCAAGGTATAATACATAAACTGTTTGGCTTTGAGCAGATTACTGGCTGAAGCAGCATCAGCCAAACTGATTTCTTCTTCGTTTTTAAGCCGAAAGGAAGCGGCAAAGGAAGTGACATTATTTCCTGCCAAAAGAGCGGGATTATCATAAGAAGTGAAATAATCTCCCGCATTGGTCAAATTCAATCCTCCCATTCCTAATGCTATGGAAGAAATAATGTTTGCGGGAATGTGATAATCGTAAGACACCAAATTCAATTGTTTGGCATTTACCGTTGAAACTGCCAAGCAAACAGCACTGACGAATAAAATTAGCCTTTTACCCTTCATTTTCCTGCACCGTTAATTTGTTAAATATTTTTTCGGCTGCTAAGTAACCAACTCCGCCTGTCAGAATGCCAAAAACAGCATCTACAAACCAATGATAATGACAATAAACTGTAGCGATTGCCAAAAAGAAAGTGAGCACTGCACAAATTATTCCGAGAGGCTGAAAATATTTGAGCGTAATAAAAGTAAGAACTACCGCTATTGCCACATGAGAACTCGGGAAAGCACCTCCCAAGTGCGGCGTATATGTATAAATGACAGCCATAAAATTGGTAAAAAATCCTCTGCTTTTCTGATTTGTCCATTGCATCGCTTCAGGTATATATCTGGCTCCGACGACCGGCAACCAAGAATAAACAAAATAACAAAAATAAAAGACTATGGAAACCACAAAAACCAATTCATCCATTGCTTTCCGTTTTTTGAGATAGAAGATGACAGGCAGAACCACAATCATAAGATAATAACTGAAATAGGAAAAGTGCAGCCATTCGTTCAGCCAAAACGCTTTGTAACGAAAAGCCCATTCTATTGAAGGCAGATAGCCAAAGATTGATTTATCAATATTAATGAAAAAGGGGTCAAGCCAAGAATGGAAAAATACGCGACTCGTTGCGCAGGACGCTTCAAAGAAGAAAGCGTAAAGCGGGATGGGATAGTAATGCCTGATAAAAGTCAGCACTGTATAGACTTTGGGTCTCACTTTTCGGCAGAAGGGGGAAGGGCAGTTTTCCGGTTTGGAAGCATTCTTCATAAAATCCGTCAGCCAAACTAAAAAAAGAACTCCTGCAATAATAGTGAGAAATATGATGAAATGCACTGAAGGAAGAAGAACATGATTTCTGCCTATTGCAATCAGGCACAACATCCAGATGCAGAACAAAAGAGTGATTTTGTCTATGGCTTTCAAAGTTATTTTGGTCATGTGCTTTTCAGTCATCCGATTGGTTTGTCGTAAAGGCGGTAGATTTTATATAGTTCGGCATTAAGCATTTCCGCTTCGCGAATCATCATAACATTATCGTCCAAAATCCAGGAGAATTCAGTTTTGAAGAAGCCTTTGGGAAGACCGTTCTTGTAGGAATTGTAATGAAACACTATGTCAATTCCGCGTTTCTGGTATTCTCTGATAACGCCCAAAGTGATAACTCTTGCGGAACTGATGTGTTTGGACTTGAAATATGCCTTAATCATAGTGACGGGATTTACGCGTCCGTGCATTACGCTTAAGACTTCATTGTAATTTGGCAGGGCAAGTGAAAAACCTGCGGGTTTGCCGTTCACTTCGGCAATTTGCACCAAATCCGGATCAACTATCGGCAGCAAAGTTCTTACCACTTGTTTCAATTCTCCGTCCGTAAGGGGAACTGCACCCCAATTGTATTGCCATGCTTCTCTATAGATTTTGAATACGGTTTCGATATCCTTTTTCTGCTGCTGCTTATCGGTAGAAAGAGTGCGGACTGTAAAGTTTTTGCGCTGCATGATTTGGAGAGCGGCTTTTTCAATTCTTTCCGGAATGGTAGTGCGTTCCAAATAATAGGCATAGAGGTCTTTCACTTGGTGGAAACCTGTTCCTAAAATCAGCTTTTCGTAGTAAGGGGGATTGTATGTCATCATGATAAAGGGAGGCTTGTCAAATCCTTTTACCAAAAGGCCGCATTCATCGTTGACCGATAAATTCATCGGTCCCCGCAAAGTATCTCTTCCCCGTTCCTTGTTCCATTTTAGCGCTGCTTCAAATAAAGCGTCAGCGGCTGCTTGATTGTCTTCACATTCAAAAAATCCGAAGAAGCCAACTTTGTCTTTATGTTCCAGATTGTGTTGGGTGTTGGTTTGAGCACTGATGCGACCGATCGGTTTTCCGTTTTCCCATGCCAGAAATAAAGCCACTTCGGAATGCTCATAATAGCTGTTATATTTCGGGTTAAAGAATTTCTTTTGCTCTCCGATTAAAGGAGCAACCCAATTTGGATCATGCTTATACAACCGAAACGGCAACATAATAAAAGTCTTTAAGTCTTTCTTCGTCAAAACAGGACGAACTTCAACCATAATTTAACCTCGGTGCCGCCCTTTTGTCGGACAGCCTCCTTTTAAATTTCTCCCCATTTCTTTGAGACCAAAATGTTTAAAATTCCCATTAAGACTGCCATTCCAATCAATTTGGTGGTAAAAAGCGTGCCGGCATGAGAAGGTTGAATAAGTTTTGTGGTTAAAGGAATTGCCCCCAACACTAAATTGAGCAGCACGGGCAAAATCACTATTGTATACTGAGCGAAGCGCACCTGTTTGTAACGATAAACTAAAATAAAACTGACCAGACCGGTAATTAATGCCGGAACCGGTGCAAAGAACAGCATTATGCCGAAATAAGTAAAAATACCGCGACCGCCTCTTAAGTGATGAGTCAAGGGCAAACAATGCCCGATCAGCATAGCCACTGCATAAAGCAAAAGTAGATTGTCCGAATAAAGCGGACTTAAATCAGGAGGAATTGCCATCCGATCCATCGCTATCAAAATCAAACGCAAAAGATAAAGCCAGGCAAAACTTTTGACGCAATCCAAGGTTCCGGATAAAATGCCCAGAGATCTGCTGACATTATGAAAGATGTTTTCCGTATCGGCAAGGCCGGTTCCCACTTTATTGATATTCAAAGAATGGAAATTGCGAGCCAGCATGCGTGCAGTGGAAAAGCAGCCGATCCAATAGGAGAGCAAAATCAGCAGAATGCCGACAATTACCATCATGAGATTTCCTTTCCCTATGCTTTTTCAGGTTTAATACGCGGTCCGAAAATGGCAGTTCCGAGCCTCACCAGATTGGAACCTTCTTCAATGGCGATCTCAAAATCGTTGCTCATTCCCATGGAAAGCCAATGCATGTCCAAATCAGGTAAATTGTGGCGCGCCAAACATTCTGCAAGCGATTTCAACAAGCGAAAATCTTTTCTGCTGTCTTCAGGATTATCACTCATCCGCGCCACAGTCATCAAACCTTTTACTCGCAAACCCGGCATTTTGGTCATGGCAATTGCGCCAGCTTCCAAATCCAAAATAGGAAAACCGTATTTACTCGCTTCACCTGATGTATTTACTTCCAAGAGAATGTCTTGCCGCTTATGCAATTTTACCGCTTCATCCGATATAGCTTTAGCTAAGTGCAGGCTATCCACTGAATGAATTAAGCAGGGGTTGAGCAGTAATAATTGCTTCACTTTATTAGTCTGCAAATGTCCGATGAAATGAAAGCCGTCATAGGGTGCAGTAATCAAGGGCAGCTTCTGTTCAGCTTCTTGAACTTTATTCTCGCCAAAATGCTTAATTCCTGAAAGCAAAGCTTGATTTACCTTTTCGGCACTTTGCAGTTTGGATGCGGCAACGACAGTAATTTCTCGTTCATCTCTTCCGCTTTTGGCAGCAGCAGTTTTAATCCGTTCTTTGACTTCTCTTATTTTTGTTTCCAAATCCGACATCTATCCTCTTAACATATTGATGATTAAATCATTTCATTAAATCTGCCACTCAACTTGCTGTCAAGCAGAAACTATTGTTAATTTTCTACTATGTTTCTTTTTTAAGCCTTAATGACTGGTGCACATAAGGAAAGTAGATAAAATAACAGATAAAAAAGCAAGTTAGACGCGAACCTACATGTTTCCCTCATTTTTAAGGCAGACACACAGGTCTGCTCCTACTATTATTGTCCTGACTATTCAACGGTCTTTTTGTTAAAATGACAAATAAGTCCGGCAGGTTGTTCTGAAGTACAGAGTATCAGCAAAGGAAGGAGAAAATTCAGATATCAATAAAATCAGTGGGAGAATTTTGTTCTGCGATAAATAAACGGGTGGTACTGTTGATTGACTGAAGATAGTCCCTCATAGTTTTTTCCGCAAGGGAAGGCAGGTTGTTGATTTCACTTAAATGAGCAAGAATAATGTTTTTCAAACCGGAATGGATGACTTGACTGATAACGCCTACAGCATCTAAATTGGAAAGGTGTCCCTGATTGCTTAAAATGCGTTGTTTGAGAGGCCAGTCATAAGGACCGTTCTTCAGCATTTGGAGGTCGTGATTACTTTCCAAAATCAGAGTGGTGCAATTCGCCAAATGCTGTGTGAGCAAACGATTTTGGTAACCGACATCCATGGCTATAGCTAATTTGAGTTCTGGATTGCCTTCTTGCTTAATAGTAAAATTACAACTGTCAATGGCATCATGCGGAGAAGAGAACGGATGGATGATTAAGTCTTCCACTTGAAAAGTTTCTCCCGCAGAGATAAATTCCACGTCAGAGTGAAGGTTTCCCAGACGATTGCTGCAAGCGGAGTATGTATCGGGTGTGATAAAAACGGGAATTTGTAAATATCTGGCTACAGCACCGACACCTTTGATATGATCTCCGTGTTCATGACTGATGATAATGCCGCGGATTTTGGCTTTGTCAAAATTCAATTGCTCAAGTCCTTTTAAGACTTTATACATCGGTATGCCGACATCTACTAAAATGGCGGTTTGATTACCGGAAACCAGAATGCAGTTGCCTTTGCTTCCCGAAGCAATTACCGCGGTGCGGAACATTATTTAATCGTGATAGATGTAATAATAGCGGTTGTTTAATTTATCAAATTCCGACCATTGTGCATCGGAAGGGGAAATTTCCACAAGTTGCTGCACACCCGTTGCTTGCGCATCCAAATTATCTGCGAGATGCAAAATCAGAGATTCGATCGTTTGCGGCAGGCGGACCGATGCTTTTTCATATTCACCGTGATGAGCCAAAATCATATGCCGAACCAGCATCAAGAGTTCGGAAGGAAAATTGTTTATTTGAGCAGCTTTGGCGCATACCATCTGATCTCCGATGGTAAGATGACCTACCAACCGACCCAAATCCGTAAATTCAATCGCGGGAGATTGCTGATATTCATATACCTTTCCTACATCATGCAAAAGCGCTCCAGTTATCAATAAATCGTAATTGACATTGTAATGTCCGGCGCAGTATTCGCAAAGACGAGCAACGGAAACCGTATGTTCCAGCAAACCGTGAATGTAATTATGGTGCCAACTTTTGGCTGCGGGAGCATAAGCAAATTTAGAGAAAAATTCCTTATCCTCAAAAATGGATTTCAGCAGTTGCTTCAAATGGACTTCTTTCACGCTTTCCACATAGCGGAAAAATTCCTCAGCCAGGGCATTAGGATCTTGCTGACTTTTCGCCAGGAAATCTTCCAAATTGTATTCGGATTGGTCTGCCATCCTGATTTTATTGACTGAAAGCTGAATTTGGCCTTTGTAATTGGTGACGGTGGCGTTAACTTTTACCACATCGCCTTCTTCAAATTGTTCGGCTTCTTTTTGAGCGTTGTTCCAAACATTGGCATTGCAGCTTCCGCTTTTATCCTGCAAACGCAGACGCAAATACTTGCCGCCTTTGCCTTCACGCAGGTCTTTTTCGGCAGCCAAATAATAACTGCTTATTTCTTTGCCGGTAAACTGTGCCAGCTCCTTGATTTCAATTCTGTCCATATCTCTTCCTTAAGGATATAACATTATTTTTTTTGTTTTGATTACTGATTTATCGTTTGCCTGTTTATCTTTGTATTGAAGGCGCAAAAGATAAACACCGGCAGAGTGCTCCGAACCGATACTCACGTTTGCAGTCCCTTTTGCCCAACTCGTTAAACCCGATTGCACCAATTGTCCGCGCACATTGTAAAGCGAGTATTCCAACTTACCGTCCAATTGTTTTTCCGAAGTCAGCCGCAGCACAGAACCTTTCCGCAAAGGATTGGGCGCGAATATTATCCTGCCGTAAGGCGAAGGAACAATCTCTTCCGCATTTCCCGTGTAAGGAACATAATGCAGAAGAGGAATAACATTCGCATACCAAATTTGCTTATCAGTTGTGTTTTGGAGCCAATAAACCAAATCATAATTTTGCCATAAACTGACTGAATCAATGTCACTCACGAGGACAGTAAATTGCTTCAGCCAACTCGTTCCCAAAGCAAGAGCGGAACCGATTGTATCCGCAAAAGCACCCCAGCGGTCAAATACATAACGATTGGCACCGAATAAATCCGTTTTGTGGCATAAAGCGGCAAAAAAACGGGACTGATACGCCAGTGTCGGCTCAATGCCATTGTTAAAAATTGCTGTACCGCGATTGGAAAGAGATAATCTCACAGTCAGAATATTGTGCGGGACGGTAGCGGTGATATTGACATCATTCTGCTGCAGAAAAGTCATTTGCCCCGAAAGATCTTCCGCGGCTGAACTAAATTGCTGAGCATAAGAGGAAGGAACAAAACCGCAGATTAAAGAATCCCCTCCGATAACGGTTTCCGGCAAACCGGTTAAGCCATACCAATCAAAACGCTGTCTTGCACCGAGGACATAGAAAGTATCCGCCACCATGGGGAAGTAATTGATGACTTTCAAATCCTGCATTGTGACCATATCCTGCAAGGACAAAGGATTGGGTGCTTGTTCAAAAGTGAAGAAATTTTCCGCTAACTTGATCGGAAGGGGCAAATTGAAAGCGTTGTAATAGCGGATGACGACATTGTTAAAGGATGTATCTGCCTGTGCATATTCGGAAGTAAGCTGAGCTCGGACTTTAAACTGAGCGGGGTTATTCGGCAGACGGTATGAATATTGAGCATAGAGCGGATCGTTAAAACCCGTATGCAGTTCTGCGTAAGGAGCCAATTCCGTTGCCAAAAAAATCGTATCCTGCACGGCAAAAGTGGTATCGGGACTTGTAATATTCAAAAGAATTTTGCCGGAATTGATTGTTTGCGCAGAATTATTGATCACAGTAAATGCAGGCCTGACCTCTTGTGCCGGACTAATTTCAGGTCCCAATTCAAAATTTGCCAACTCCAAATCAAGCCCGCTTAACTCAAACCTGCCCGATATCGTGAATAAGAGCTCGCTATTGATCCCTGCAGTTGCAAAATTTTGAAAATACTGCACCGGTGTATTTGTATTCAAGTAAAAACTGTGTTCACCGCCGCCTCTGGAAGCAGAAACAAAAGGTCCGGCTTGATATGTATTACAAGTAAGCACCAGCCAAACAACAGATGCGGTAACGGATACGGGGAAGACAAACTCCGTCCAATGTGCGTTTAAACTCACGGTTTGGCTTGTAAGCTGCGTTGAAGGATAATTGTGAAAATCGGAATAAAGAGCTGCAGTAACTTGAGGAGGAACCGAAGGCTGCATGGGAAAGTAGATTTTGGCTTTACTGATAATAAATTGCGAAGTTGAATAAGTGGGATAAACTTCCGCAAAATTAAAGCGCACTGCCCATTTATCAGTCCCGTACCAATGCTGGTCATCGGTATTGTTATGATAAAAGAAATTGCGCTCACGCAGGTTATTACCTTCGCCGGAAACATCATTACCGGGACCGGGAAGATAATTTATGGCGGAAAGCGACAGGCTGATCGGCAATAAAAGACAGAGCACTATCCCGAAAAGGAATTTATTTTGCATCACTCTTGTTTCCATAAATTTTCATCAATTCCCTCCCCTGCCGGATGTCATTTGCAATTGCAGAGCGCAATTCTTCCACCTCGGCAAAGGTTTTTTCCTCTCTCATATATTCCAACAGGTCTAATTTGACCTCAGTTTCGTATGTATCTCCCGTAAAATCCAATATATAAGTTTCGATTTCTATCTGATCTGTTTTTTTCAAAGTCGGACTGGTGCCGATATTTGTCAATCCAAAATACCTCATTCCTTCCAGCCAAACTTGACTGAAGTAAATTCCGTTTGCGGGAATTAATTGTTCTCTGTCAATCAGGCTTAGATTGATAGTAGGGAAACCTATACTGCGACCCATTTTATGACCGTGGGTTACCTGACCGAAAAGACTGTATGGTTTTCCCAGCATAGCATTGGCAGTTTTGATATTTCCCGCCAAAAGTTGTTCCCTGATGCGCGAACTGCTGATTATCGTTCCTTCGTAAAGAACAGGTTCCACCTGAACCGTCTGATAGCCGAAAACAGTCTCGCACCGTTGCAAAAAAGCAGCATCGCCTTCTCTTTGATAACCGAAATGAGAATCGTGTCCGGCTACGATTATCCGCGGATGAAAATAGGAGACAATCACATCCCGTAAGAATTCCTCTGCGCCGACATGAGCAGTTTCGGCAGAAAAATTCAGGTAGAAAGTATATTCCGCCCCAAGTTGGCTTAAAAGTGCGCTTTTCAAAACGCGGGGTGTGAGGATTGGCACCTGATGTTTAAAGTGAACAAAATGACCGGGATGTTCCCAATAGGTTAAAACCACGGCAGGAACATTGAGTGCGGCAGCCTGTTCTTTTAAATCTTGTAATACTTTTTGATGTCCCAAATGCAAACCGTCAAAATTGCCCATAGTAAGCGCCGAACTTTCAAATTGCGGGACCGGTTCGTTAAACCATTTAATCATAAATTCACTTTCGGATGAAGTTTTTGTCCGGAACGAAATGCAATGCCGCAACAACGATATGAATCGTCCCAAATAAGCACTTTAGCATTATCGGGACCTTTATTCCAAACAGCTTGTCCTTGTCGCAGGATTGCCAAATCTTTTTCCTGAAGAGTTACACTTTCCAAAGCTGGAATAATGTCAAGCACGGGCAAGAAATGAGAGACAAGATTATCGGCATTGATTTCCGCAAGCGGGGAAGCTTGTTCAACTTTTAACCTGCCGATTGCGGTTCTGCGAAGTTCTTTTGTGTAAGCAATTGTCCCTAATTGCTCCGCAATCCGTTCACTTAAACTGCGAATATAAGTTCCTTTGGAGACTTTGCAGCGGTAATGCAGATAAGGGAAATTATAGTTTTGGACTTCAAATTCATAAATGCGGACTTTCCTTTCCTGAAGCGTAAATTCCGTTTGAGCGCGGGCAAGTGAATATGCTCTTTTGCCGTTAACTTTGACAGCCGAATATTTCGGCAGAGGCAAAGTCTGCAGGGAAAGCACTTTTTCCGACAAATCTTCCGGTATTACGGGTTCAACAACCGGCAAGGAAAGTTCGGTAATTTCGCCTTCAGGATCGCCTGTGGAGGAGGATTTGCCCAATTCCATAACGACTTCGTAAGTCTTTTCCGCTTCGTCCCATAAGGAAAGCAGACGCGTATACTGATTGACTGCAATCAGTAAAAGTCCAGTTGCAAAAGGATCCAAAGTTCCCGCATGCCCGAAAGTGCGGATGCCCGTTTGCTTTCTCAGGTGTCTTATAACGTCAAAGGAAGTCATTCCCGCCGATTTATCAATCGCCAAAAAACCGTTCAAAGCAGGTTGGACCATACTTTATTAATTTTCCTGCGCAGCAATAGCCTGCATAATTTCATTCAAAATTAACTGCTTAACTTCGGTTAAAGAGCCCTTCAAATGGCAGCCCGA
>Ga0208826_1000653_pt1 | contig 34311 bp, 31 predicted proteins | sample AD_UKC115_MetaG_FD_184451 | JGI IMG/M metagenome (GOLD analysis project Ga0208826, IMG submission 184451) | Active sludge microbial communities of municipal wastewater-treating anaerobic digesters from Hong Kong - AD_UKC115_MetaG (SPAdes)... | ecosystem: Engineered > Bioreactor > Anaerobic >...
TTGACGAAGTTTTCAGAGGAGCAAAAAGACATTTGAAATTCTAATTGCCTACGCTAAAAGCGAGTCGATTTTAACCGTACTTAGCCGACACACAGTCCCAAGTTTGCAAAAGAGCTTGCTTTGCCAAATAGCAAAGAAAAACAAAAAAAATCCACCAATTCGCAAAAATTAAATCTGCAAACACACAATGCAACAAAATAAAACGAATTGATAAACAGATAGATAAATGAAAAAGCCACTGCTTAAAACACGCGGTATAAAACATTGGTTTTTAAGTGGTTATGCAAGCATTCTGGCAAGCTTCAAGTTCGGTATAACTGGACAGAGAAGTAGCCCGCAATCCCTTACTGCATATAGCCTTGACCCTTTCAACATACGTAATATCACTTACCCATAATTGATTTGATCCTGTTGGAACAAATTCTTTAATCCGATTTGGATACTTACGCAGCCAGCGGCTGCTATACGTTGTTTTAACTCGTCTTCGTCGTTTTCCAACCAATAATCCGTATCTTCTCAGAAAATCAAAGAAACTGTCTCTGCCTATGCTTAATTCCGTTGGTAAACGGGGACGGATGAGTTCCAACAACTTTCCACCTCCAAGCTTGGGCATTAATTCCCGCTCTCTTGCAACCAATTGAAGCAGAATCTTTTCTTTTACTTCTTCCTTGTAATTGTATTTACTTCGCTGGTAGTAGGCTTGCCTACTTCTACCAAACAGGTCGCACAAACCATCAATATCTGAACTATAATGACTTGTACGCAGCTATGTTACCGTTTGGCTCCAGATTTTTTTCTTATATCAACTTTTAGATTCCGTTCGGCAATGTCAATCATAACATTTAATGCCTTCGTGCGTAATTGCTCTCGCTTTAATCTTTCCTCTAACTTGCTGATTTTTAATTCAAGTTCTTGTTCTAAAGCGGACTTTTCTTTCTCATTTGTCATTGCTCGGTGCAGTTCTTTTGGTCTTCACTTGGTTTTGAAAACCCAAGTTTACGCATCCAATTGTAAATATTCTTATTTCCTGCGAAATTATATTTCTTTTTTAACGCTGACTCATAGATTATTTTTGTTATGAAAAATAAATTCAGTTTTTGTCTTTGAAAACATCTTCTTAAAAAACTTCAACACTAAACTGTCGAATTTATTAATTTGTTGTAAATTTGCGCCGATAAATTACGAATTTCAATAAATATTCATTTTATACTAACAACCATGAAAATCCGTCAACTTTCCGTTTTTGTAGAAAACAAAACCGGCCATCTCAATCAGATTTTAGAGGTTTTGGCTCGCAACAACATTAATATTATTGCCTTAACACTGGCCGACAGTAGCGATTTCGGTCTTCTTCGAATGCTGGTTTCCGATCCGGAAAAAGCAGCTGAAGTACTTCGTGCCGAAAACATTGCTATTCGTATTCATGAAGTTTTATCACTCGAATTGGAAGGTGTTCCCGGTTCTTTATCCCGAGTATTGAATAGGTTTTCCGACAATGGAATTGCCATCGAATATATTTATGCATTCAGTTTTGGCTCCAAATCCATTTTGGTGATGCGCCCAGAAAATACAGAAAAAGCCATTGAAATAATTCAAAAATTTCAATTAAAACCCATTTACGAATCCGATTTAAAAGCACAATTATGATTTGGAATGAACAGATAGAATGCATGAGTAGTAACGAAATGCGAAAACTGCAAAGTGAAAGATTGATAGAATTAGTCAACAGAGTTTATCAAAATGTGGAATTTTATCGAATAAAAATGGATGAAAAGGGCGTTAAACCTTCCGATATTCGTTCTATTGATGATATTTCCAAATTACCTTTTACCAATAAAACCGATTTGCGCGATAATTATCCCTTTGGATTGTTTGCTGCACCCATGAAGGAAATTGTGCGAATTCATGCATCCAGTGGAACAACCGGCAAACCGACAACTGTTGGGTATACAAAAAAAGATATTGAAAACTGGCAAGAAGCTCTTGCTCGCTGTCTGACCATGTCGGGCGTTTCTTCTGAAGATATTGTTCAGGTTTCCTTTGGATATGGCTTATTTACAGGGGGATTGGGAATTCATTACGGAGCCGAAAATGTTGGTTGTACGGTTATCCCAATTTCGGCAGGCAATACGCGGCGTCAATTACAACTCATGTCTGATTTTGGGTCAACAGTTTTAGCCTGTACACCATCTTACGCACTTCATTTGGCTGATGCTTTGGCAGAATATGGTTATTCGCTCTCCGACATGAAACTTAAAACGGGTGTGTTTGGTGCTGAACCTTTTTCTGAAAATATGCGACTTGAATTGGAGAAAAAATGGGGAATAAAAGCTTTTGACATTTACGGTTTGAGCGAAATAATGGGACCCGGAGTTGCCAATGATTGTGAGTTTCATGATGGTTTACATATCCATGAAGATCTTTTTTTTCCTGAAGTGGTTGATCCTAAGACAAAAGAACCTTTACCCGACGGTCGTCAGGGGGAATTGGTTTTCACAACTTTGACAAAAGAAGGAATTCCCTTGTTGCGCTACAATACGCATGACTTGACCACACTGAATAGAGAAAAATGTGAATGTGGCCGCACCTTGGTAAGAATGAAAAAAATTACCGGTAGGAGTGATGATATGTTGATTATCAGAGGTGTAAATCTTTTCCCGTCCCAAATCGAACAGGTTTTGCTCGAAATGGGCGAAACCAGTGCACATTACATGCTTTATGTAGATAGAGAAAACAATCTCGATATTCTTGAACTGAAAGTAGAATTGGATGAATCAAAAATGGTCGATACCATAAAGGATTTGATGTCTCTTTCCCGAAAAATTGAACATTCGCTTCACAGTGCGCTTGGCTTGAGCGTAAAAGTTACGCTTGTCGAACCGAAAAGTATTCCGAGAAGCGAAGGAAAAGCTGTAAGAGTGATAGATAATCGGAAAATTTAAAGTTTTAAATAAAGAAAAATGGCTATTTCTAAAGAATTGGTTGATGAGATTTTCAAGCAGTTTGGACAAGATGATATAAATAAACTCTCCATTCGTGAAATGGGGAAGCTTGTTGCCCAAATTGAACAAAAAACCGGTGTTGAATTTATTCATATGGAAATGGGAGTGCCTGGTCTTCCTCCGCTACAAACAACTGTTGACGCAGAAAAGGAAGCATTGGACAAGGGCTTGGCTGCACTCTATCCCGATATTGAAGGAATTCCTTTTGTGAAAAACGAAACAGCTCGTTTTGCAAAGTTATTCATGGACATTGATGTTACTCCTTTGAACTGTATTCCTTCAGTAGGAGCCATGCAGGGAAGTTTTGCCGCTTTGCTGGCAGCTGCCCGTACCAACAAAAGCAAGCCCTGTACGTTGTTTATTGATCCAGGATTTCCGGTAAACAAATCGCAACTTCAACTCATGGGGCTACCATTCAAATCATTTGATATTCTTGAGAATAGAGGTGAAAAACTTCGTTCAACTTTAACTGCTTTTTTAAAAGAAGGAGATATTTGCACCATTACTTATTCTTCACCCAATAATCCTTCATGGATCAATTTTACAGAAGAAGAATTGCAAATTATAGGCGAATTGGCAACTCAATATGACGTTATTGTGGTAGAAGATTTGGCTTATTTTGGCATGGATTTCAGAAAGGATTACTCTAAACCCGGTGTGCCACCATATCAACCTACAGTAGCGCATTATACTGATAATTATATCTTGTTGCTTTCAGCTTCAAAAATTTTCAGTTATGCCGGACAACGAATAGGAATGATGATTATTTCCGAATCATTGCGCACCCGGCATTATCCGGAACTTAAAAACTATTTTACCAGTGACGTCTTGGGACATTTTATTCCTTATGGCGCTCTATACGCTACGACGGCTGGTACATCGCACACTGCTCAATATGCATTCGCAGCAACGTTAAAAGCAGTGAATGATGGGAAAATCAATTTTCTGGATGCTTTGAAAGAATATGCCGAAAAAGCTAAAAGAATGAAGGAAATATTCCTCAAAAACGGATTTTACATTGTTTACAAGGAAAATAATGATGAGTTAGCAGATGGATTTTATTTTACGGTAGCTTATCCGAATATGACGAGCAGCCAATTGATGAAAAATTTTCTTTATTACGGTCTCAGTGCGATTTCTCTTTCCATTACAGGCAGCAAGGACAATCATGGTTTACGTGTTTGTGTTTCCTTCGTCCGACAAGAGCAAATTCCAGTTCTTGCCGAACGTTTAAAAGAATTTTCGGAAGACATGAAAAAAACAAATAAATTTTTATAAGACTGTTTCGGGTTATTTTTACATCAGAATTTTTGCTGTTCTGTCTCCTGCAACAATAATATAAATTTGTCCCGGTATTCTGCTTTTTAAAGCATCTATGGTAAATTCGTTGTAACGAGGAATTTCCGTAACAATGAGCCGTCCCGTAATATCATAAATTCTTACCACCGTATTGGTATTGGGAACAGTTATGGTTACAGTCTTGTCTTCTCTGTTTACATAAGCTTTCAGTTGTTTGCCTGTATCCGGTAAGGTATGCACATAAATCAAATTGGAAAAATCGGTGATGTTTTCATACAGAATAACTGAATTTCTCAATGTTTTGTCGCTTGCTTTTATCTTATAATAACAATCGCAATCGGAAGGTAAATTTATCACTGTATCCGTCGTTGAAGTAATCCATTTATCTTTATCGTTATAATTTATTTTTTTAGCAAATCCGACTGTAATATCGTCGATAATCAGATACCCGCTTTCTTTTTGATAAGTCAATCTAAATTGAGTATAATTGTCAGATTCATCAAAAGTATAAGTTTTGGTGGTGTTGAGATTGGTGTTTACTGAAACATTATCAACCGTAATCCACTCGTCTGATTCTTTTTTGGCTTCAACAACAAGTGCTCCTTTTCCAGAAAAAGATTTGACGAAGAAAGATAATTTTATGGCTGGCAACATGTATTTTTCCGTCTGAATCATTTCTCCGGAGTTTTTAAATTGAATTGCCGGAACTTCTTTTCCACTGTAAGAAGTGGACGTACTCAGAGCTTGAGCGGTAATTGTCCATCCCGATGAGGGAATCAAACCATTGTCAAAACCTTCAGTCGTTTCAGACGATTCGTTGGAAATATAATAAGCAGTGAAATAATATCCCGTTGCATCTATTACTGGTTCCCAATGAGCCACATAACTACTGATAGTTACGTCGGTCGCTTCAGTAGCAACAGGTGGAACAACATAAACAGGCCTTGTTGATTTTCCCTGTAAACTCAAATAGATAGGCGTTGCATCTTTAGAAGTGATGGAAATTATTTCATTATGAACATCAAGGTAAGACGGTTCGGTAGGATTGTAACGTACCAAAATTTGGGTAGTATCCACTACGGAATCAATAGGAGCAAGGATTAAATTCTTAGTCCATTCTGCGCTAAAATCATTTCCCAATCGCATTTCGAAATGTTTGTTTTCAGTAAAAGCAATTTGAATACTGTCTTTCAGTTTTTTACCTGAAATTTTTAAAATTTGAAAAGCCGATGGAGTGCCTTGTACCGTTTCAAATGTAGAAAAATTACTGAACCACGTAATAATTGGATATTTTCCTTCACCAACAAAATAAAAATTAACATTGTTGTTGTTTTCAGTAATATTATTCAAAGATTTAATCAGTTTTGTGCCATCTCTTAAAACCAATGAGCAGGTTGTAACGTTTTCTTTGCCGGGGAAAGGATCTCCGGAGAGAGTAGATTCAGAACCAATGCCGTCAGCTTCAATAATTTCATAATCCAGTTTTCCTGCCACATTATTGGGCGTATTGTTTTCCCAATCGCTTTGATTGTAATTGATATGAGTTACAAGTAAACCATGCCCGGGTAAATATGTGTCCCAACCCGAATTTTGTCTGTTTTCCAACATGAAAAATTCTGTAGGATTGGGTGCATTTCCTTTCAGATTATGATTGCCATCTTTTGAAATAAGATAAGCGTTGTTGGACGACGTAAGAGGTTGCAACGTAAAATTTTCCGAACTTTTCAATTCGGTTGGAGCAAGCCAATTTAGAAAAAAACGATCGAAAGCCGAATAAGTTGGAGGCGTCTTACCATCATTTAGATAAGCTCCGGCATCCATGATATTCCAATAGGATAATGTAAAATGTGTGCCTCCATCGGTAGGATAATAATCAGGTAATCCCAAAACATGTCCAAATTCATGACAAAAAGTGCCTATACCGCACATGTTTGAACCTCTGCTGGAACGTAACTCTGAAGAGCAGGCGTAATCAAAAACCACAACGCCATCGAATTTGGTATTGTAATTGGCCAAAGTCCAGCGATGCGGCCATATTGTATTTGCCGGTGCTCCTTCTGCTTCATTGTAGCCCGCATAATAGACAAAAATATTATCGACATATCCATCCTTGTCAGTATCGTATTGACTAAAGTCAACGCCATCATTATCGGCCAATCTACATGCATCAATTATCATTTGCTGCGGATTCTTGTCCATATCGTCATTATCGTTTTCACCATAATAACCTATTGTTTGGGGCAAAGTATAAGGTCCAACCACGTCAAATTCTGGATTAAATTTTCCTGTAGAAGTGTCGTAAAAATAATCGCGTGCCGAACCGGTAGAACCATTTTCGGAATATCCATTTTGATTCAAAAGCTTGGTAAAAGCTTCTTTTGGAGAATTAATGGTAAATGAATTGTCTGAAAAATTCACTAAAATAACCAATGATTTCGGACTGCCAGTCAAAGGATAAGCTCTACTTTGTGAATCAGCGGCAACAGCTACAGACGAAGCTCGCTGCAGGCGGTGCAAGTGGTTTTGTTCCGAAAAATTTATCGATTTGGGAAGCTGTTTGACAAAATTAATTTCTTCCTTTGTACGTTTTTCGATATTATTGACACGATATTTTGAAGGTTCAATTTTCTTTTTTTTACTTAATTTTCCGTATTTGAAAAACCCGTCCTTGTCTCTGGTAATCAAATAACCATCCAAAGTGGTTTGATAATGAAAAAACTCGTCTCCATTCAGTTTAATAGAAATTTCAGTGCCATCGGGCTGAATTACCTTTACCGGAAAAGGATAGGCAGGGATTGCTTTTGAAAACTGAGGAAAAGTAAAACTTATAATAAATAAAATAACAGGAATAAATCTTTTTCTCATAAAAATAAGGATAGATAAAAGAAATTTTAAAACGATGAATTTACTTAAATCAATTTGAAAATGGAAAAAATGGATACAAATGTATATAAAAAATTTTTTTTTGTTTTCTACAAACCGATTTTTATAAAGTATTCTTATTTTGTAACCAATTGAAACAATTAGGCACGTTAAAACCAAATGAATTCCGAATAAATCATAAAAAACTGCAAAAGAATCATTATCCAAAAGCTTAATGGCAAATATCATTGAAAATAACAAGATTTTTCGAGCGAAAGTTTTTGCAAATTGGCAAAAAGAAAGTATCTTTGCTCCGCTTTTCTAAAAAAAGAAATTTTGCGAAAATAGCTCAGTTGGTAGAGCACGACCTTGCCAAGGTCGGGGTCGCGGGTTCGAGTCCCGTTTTTCGCTCAAGATTTTCCCACAATTTTGAAAATGGAATGAAGCCCAAATGGCGGAATTGGTAGACGCGCTAGTTTCAGGGACTAGTGGCCGTTTGGCTGTGCAGGTTCGAGTCCTGTTTTGGGCACACAAGTTTTCATTTTGTTTCTGGCGCAGATGGCGGAATTGGTAGACGCGCTACTTTGAGGGGGTAGTGCCGGTTACGGCGTGTGAGTTCGAGTCTCATTCTGCGCACAGGGAAAATCATTTTATTCTTCTTTTCTTTTTGCCTTTCCAAGCAAAATTTACATTGGGTATTTTTTGAAAAAATCAACAACATTGCTCCAAAGAGCAGTTTTCTTCCGTTGTTTCAAATTCGATAGTGGCGTGTTCAATACTTTCTTGAAGCAACTCTTTGCGAATTTTATTCTTTATTTCTGCAGTTTTTTCTATTGTAACAGGTTGCTTCAAAACAACATGAACAGTTAGAATATTATAATTTCCATCGATAGACCATATATGCAAATCGTGGATACCTTCAACATTCTCAATCGACAAAAGCAATTGGGAAACTTTATCCGAATCAATATCCGCGGGCGAACCTTGAAGAAGAATATGCAAACTTTCCTTTACATTGCGAAAAACATGAAACAAAATGTAAATTGTAATCAAAACGGATAAAATAGGATCAATTATCGGCAAATCAAAGAAATACATAATCAACGAACCAACCAGAATAGCAGCCCATCCCAGCACATCCTCCAGCATGTGAAGCGACACAACCTTTTCGTTGAGGGAATTTCCCTTTTTGAGGCGAAGAACAGCCAAACCGTTTACTACAATTCCTATCACTGCAAAAACAATCATTCCTTGTGTTTTGGTCGTTTCGGGATGTAATAGACGCGGAATCGCTTCGTAAAGGACAAAAATACTTCCCGTAATCAAAATAATCGAATTGATAATGGCACCCAATAACGAAAACCTTTTGTAACCGTAAGTATAATTTTTATCACTTTCTTTAGTGGATTTTTTTTGGAAATACCATGCTAAACCTAAAGAAAGACTATCGCCCATATCGTGTATGGCATCGGAAATGATGGCAATACTGTTGGTGAAAATTCCACCTGCAATTTCCAAAACAGTAAATCCAAAATTAAGAAAAAAAGCAATTTTTATGTTGCTTTCTCCATGTGTATGAGTATGCTGGTGCTGATGTTCCATCTCTTGTTAATGTAAAAAAATTCAATAAAAACAATCGAGATTAAAAATGGTTCGTTTTTTGCAATGAAAAAAGTCAAACAATTTTTTTTACAACTGTTTTTACAATGCAAAGTTAGAGTTTTTCCGGTACCCGAGAAAAATTATTGAAAAAACACAATAGTTTTAATTTTTTAGGCAGTTTATTGTACCTTTGTCTTGAACAATTTTAAAATTTTAGCAATATGAACAGGAAAAATGGACGAATTTTAGGAATAATTTTTTCAATCGTCATTGTTTTGTTTGCACTTTTGATGATTTTACCTTTTGCCTTTCAGGGAAAGATTTTTAATGCGGTGAAGTCGCAAATCAACAAAATGTTGACAGCAAAAGTGGATTTTCAAAATGTTCAATTAAGTTTTATTCGTCATTTTCCAAATGCTTCAGTGAGTATTAATGGATTAAAAGTTATTGGAGAAGGTGATTTTGCCAAAGACACATTGGTTTCTGCTGATAAAATTGAGGCGGTAATTAACTTGAAAAGTCTGTTATCGGGTAAAGGATACGATATTCAAAAAATCAATCTGGTTGAACCTAAAATAATGGCCCATGTCCTTGCAGATGGCAGGGCTAATTGGAATATTATGAAAGATACGACTGAAGAAAAAGCCGATACCGCAGCCATGAAATTTCATTTAAAATTAAAGGATGTTTATATTCGGAATGCCAATATTACTTATTGGGACGAGCAAGCCAACATGAAAGCAATTCTCAGTAACCTGAAACATCATACCAGCGGAGATTTAACTGCCGACAGTTCGTTACTTTCTACCCAAACAACCGTTGATTCCATCAGCTTCTGGATGAATGGTGTTCCTTACGTATCAAAAGCCAATGCAGAACTAAATGTAGATTTTGACGCCAATCTGAACGAAATGAAATTTGCTTTCAGTAAAAATGCTTCACGTATCAATGCTATTCCTTTTTCTTTTGAAGGATGGATACAAATGTTGGACGAAGGTTTTGATATGGATATTAAGTTGATAGCCGATCAAGTGGATTTTAAATCCATTCTTTCCATGATTCCTGCCATTTATTCAAATTCTTTCAATGATTTGAAAACAGGTGGAAAAGTAAGCTTAAGTGGCTTTGTGAAAGGTCAGATGAAAGGCGAAGAATACCCTGCATTTGATGTTAATTTATCGGTAAATAACGGTTGGTTTCAGTACCCCTCTTTACCCGAATCAGTTAAAAATATTCAGCTTGCCTTACAGGTTTTCAATCCCGGCGGTACTCTCGATAGTACTTTAATTGATTTATCAAAATTTTCTTTAACGTTAGGAAGCAATACCTTCAGTGCTGCTGCTAAAATTAGTTCTATTATTTCCGATCCCGATATTCACGCGAAAGCCATTGGACGAATCGATTTGGGAATGGTAAAATCTTTTTATCCTTTGGAAGCCGGTACGCGTTTGAATGGCTTGCTTGATGTAGATTTGAGCCTGATGGGTAAAATGTCTTATCTGGAAAATAATTTGTACGATAAATTTGGATTTCAGGGCAAGATAGATGCCAACAATATTTATCTCAAAACAAGTTCTTTTCCACAGGATATTTCTGTCAATCAGGCCAATATTAAATTTAATAACCGATATGTGAATTTGACTGATTTCAATTTAAAAATTGGGAAAAATGATTTGTCTGCCAACGGAAAACTCGAAAATTTCATGGCTTATGCCTTAAAAAACAAAATTTTAAAAGGACAATTGAATTTGCAATCTAACTATCTGAACGTAAATGATTTCCTTACCGAACCAACAGAAACTAAAAATGAAAAAAAGGAACTGTTGGTAATTCCTCAAAATATTGATTTCACACTCCAGGCATTTTTTAAACAATTGCTTTACGACAAAATGAATTTTTCCAATATTCAGGGAAAACTTTTGGTACAAAATGGCGACATTAAATTTCAAAATCTCAATTTGGAGGCTTTTGGAGGGACATTATTGGCAAATGGACTGTATAGTACAGCCGATGTTTCCAAACCCTATGCCGATATTAATTTGAACATAAAAAATGTGGTTTTTAATCAAATTTTTTCGCAGATTGGTTCATTTCAAAAGTTTGTTCCTTTTTTCGAAAAAGCTTCCGGAAATTTTTCTACTTCATTGTCAATGAATACTTTATTGAATAAAGATATGAGTTTGAATTTGAATTCATTAAAAGCCAACGGAAAATTTTCAACTTCGTCAGTTGCGTTAAAAGATGTTCCGGCATTGTCGGCATTGGCTTCGGGTCTCAAAAAACCGGAATTAAGCAATCCGTCGTTAAAAGACCTTGCTGTCAACTTCGAAATATCGAACGGGAAATTGTTTACCAGGCCTTTCGACATAAAATTGGGCAACATTAAAATGAATTTGGGTGGTTCTATGGGTTTGGATAAATCGCTCGATTTTAAAGGAATTGTTCAGTTACCGGATCAACTGAATGCAGGGCGTTTTTCAAACTTTAATGTTGTAATTGGCGGAACTTACGATAAACCAAAGGTGAAATTGGATATGTTGAGCACCATAAACGAAGCTGTAGAGGAAACAAAAACAAAAATTAAAGAAGAAGTTAACGCACAAGTAGATGCAGCTAAAAAGGAAGCCATCGAAAAGGCACGACTGCAAAGAGAAGCTGCATTAAAAAAAGCACAGGAACAAGCAGACAAAATTAGGTTGGAAGCCAAAAATGCCGGTGATAAACTAATTGAAGAGGCTACTTTGAGAGGCAACGAATTGGTGGAAAAAGCGTCCAATCCGATTGCTAAAAAAGTTGCCGAACAATCTGCCCGCAAACTTGTGGACGAAGCCCGCAAACAAGCCGATAAGCTAAATGCAGATGCGGAAATCCAAGCCAACAAACTAATTGAAAATGCTTCCAAAAACACGAATTTTTAATTCTTAAAGTATTTATATAAAATAATTAATTCAATTTATTCAAATACAGTAGATTATATAATTTGAAAATATTTGTCATGCGTTCAAAAATTTCTTTGATTTCTACATTGTTATTTTTCACTGTCTCAATATTCGGTCAAACAGCTGCCGAAGCAGACCGACTTTTTCAGCAAAATCAGTTTCAGAAAGCACGCGATGCCTATAAAGTATTATTGGAAAAACGACCTAAAGATGCTTTGTACAATTATCGGTTCGCACGCTGCTGCTACGAATTGAAAGACGACGAAAATGCCATTAAACATTTTGAACTTTCGAGAAATCGATTTCCGTTGACAAATAAATATTTGGGAGAATTGTACATGAAAACTTACCGATTTTCCCAATCAGTGGCAGCCTATGATGAATATCTCAAAACCATTAGGGAGACGGACAAAGAATTTTCATTAATACAGAAAGCAAAAAAGAAAGCAGAGCTTGCTGAAAAAATGATTCAAAGAGTGGACGACATTCAAATTATCGATAGCGTTGTGGTAAATAAAGAACATTTTTTGGAATTTTACAAGTTCAGTAAAGATTTGGGATCGTTATCGGCAAAACCTTTGAAAATTGGCAAAAAAAAGGATTTCAAAATCACTTATATTACGCAACGTCAGGATAGAAAGTTATTTTCTGATTCTGTTCACAGTCAAATGGATATTTTCACTTCATACAAACTCTTGGATGATTGGTCAAAGCCCGAATCGGTTTCCGATGTGATCAACACAAAAGCCAACGAAAATTATCCTTTTTTACTATCCGACGGCGTAACAATATATTTTGCTTCAGATGGTGAAAATTCTATCGGAGGTTATGATTTGTTTATTTCACGTTTTCGTCCTGAAACCAACACTTATTTTCAGCCGGAAAATATTGGGATGCCCTATAATTCAATTTATAATGACTATATGATGGTTGTCGATGATATTCATCAAGTTGGATGGTTCGCTACTGATCGTTTTCAGCCTGAAGGGAAAGTGATCATTTTTTCTTTTGTTCCAAACACAAAAAAAACCATTATTCAGTCTGAAGATTCCGATTATATAAGAAAAGCAGCACAGCTATTACAATTCAAAAAAGCCAAAAATCTTAATAAAGATACACTTTCTCAAACATCAGACAAGGTTGAAGAGTCTATTCATAAAATTCTGTTTGTTGTGAACGATTCTGTAGTTTATACTGATATAGAGCAGTTTAAAAAAGAAGAAACGCGTAAATTGTGGAATGAACTTAAGGATTTAAATTCTCAGCTTAATCAAAAAAGAATTCAGTTGGAGCAATTGAGACTGCTATACAGTCAGCAGGAAGAAAGTCGGAGTGAATTGTCGCCAAAAATTCTGACTTTGGAAAAGGAAATTTCTGAAATGGAAGATAAGGTTACAACCAAAACCTTTGAACTTAGAAATAAAGAAAATATAAATTTGACGAAATAATTGTATATCGTAATTTATTCCTTATTTTTACCAAAAATTTTCAATAATTATGGACATAGCAATAGCTGTTATTCTGATTCTTGTAGGTGTTTTTTTCTTTTTGGTAGAATTTTTTCTTGTGCCGGGAATTTCAATTGCCGGTATAGCCGGTTTTTTGTTTGTTGGTGCTGGCATTTATTATTCGTATTCGCAGTTGGGAACAACAGCCGGCAATATTTCCATAGCAGGGAGTGTGGTACTTTTGGCAGTTGCAGTTTGGATTTTTTTACGGCACAAAACATTGGAAAGAATTGGTTTAAAGGCAAAAATTGATTCCAATATTGGCACTGTTGAAGAATTGGACATTAAAGTTGGTGATAGGGGAATTGCGCTCTCAAGACTTGCCCCGATGGGAAAAGTTAAAGTGAAAGGACAAACCGTAGAAGCCAAAAGTGAAGATGAATTTATTGATGAAGGAACGCCAATTTCAGTAAAGGAAGTTTTTAAAACCAATGTGTTGGTTGAACGTATTTTTGAAAATTCAAATAATGAACATGCTTAAATTTATAGGTTATGATGGGAATTGAAATTGTATTACTGATTGTACTGGTTGTAGTTTTATTGTTGTTTTTTTACTATGTTCCATTTATATTGTGGCTTTCGGCGAAAGTTTCCGGCGTGAGTATTTCTCTGGTTCAGCTTTTTCTAATGCGCATCAGAAAAGTTCCGCCTCATTCTATAGTTCAATGCTTGATAGAAGCTCACAAAGCCGATTTGCACGAAATAAAGCGCGATGAACTGGAAGCTCACTACCTTGCCGGCGGACATATCGAAAGAGTGGTTCATGCTTTGGTTTCAGCTTCTAAAGCTAATATCGATTTAACTTTCAAAATGGCAACTGCTATCGACTTGGCTGGCAGGGATGTTTTTCAGGCCGTTCAGATGTCGGTTAATCCAAAAGTAATTGACACTCCGCCGGTGGCTGCTGTGGCTAAAGATGGTATTCAGCTGATTGCCAAAGCTCGAGTTACAGTGCGAGCCAATATCAAACAGTTAGTTGGAGGAGCCGGAGAAGAAACGGTTCTGGCAAGAGTAGGAGAGGGTATTGTTTCTTCTATTGGCTCTGCCGAATCTCACAAAGCCGTTTTGGAAAATCCGGATTCCATTTCCAAGTTGGTGTTGAAAAAAGGATTGGATGCCGGTACGGCATTTGAAATTTTGTCGATTGATATTGCCGATATCGACATAGGGAAAAATATTGGAGCTCAATTGCAAATGGATCAGGCCGAAGCTGATAAAAATATTGCACAGGCAAAAGCTGAAGAACGTAGAGCTATGGCTGTAGCTCTTGAGCAGGAAATGAGGGCAAAATCTCAGGAAATGAGGGCAAAGGTAATTGAAGCCGAAGCGGACGTTCCTAAGGCTATGGCTGAAGCATTGAGAAATGGAAATTTGGGTGTTATGGATTACTACAGATTAAAAAATATTGAAGCGGATACAGCTATGCGCGAAAATATAGGTAAACCATCTACTGATAAAAACAAGTAAAAAGAATAATGAGGCAATTTTTTTAAACTTTTTCTATACAAATTTGTTCTTTACTAAAATTAACAACTAAAACAAAATGTTATGGAAAATGAAGTTTCAATAAAAGTAGCTAAAGGTGGACCATACATCGTCAGTGGAAACATCAAACTTGTTTTACCTTCCGGCGAAGAAAAAGAAATGACTGGAAAAAGTGCACTTTGCCGATGCGGACACAGTAAAAACAAACCCTTTTGTGATGGCTCTCATCACGATGTGGAATTTGACAAATAAAAAAACAAAATTGAGTTTAGAAGAGAAACAGAGAAAGTTCGTTTTTTTCTCTGTTTCTCTTTTTTTGTTCGTTTATTAACCCTTAACTTTATTTCCGAATAATTTTGGAAGCAATTGTCATTTTAATGTTATTTTTGTCGTCATAAAATTTTCAGAATGGATAAACTAAGATTTCAAAGTTTTGGCAGCGGTAGCAGTGGAAATTGTTATTATATCGGCAATTCCGACTATGGTTTTTTGATAGATGCCGGAATTGGAATCAGAACTGTGAAAAAATACTTGAAAAACATTGGTTTAAATTTTGAAAATATTCTCGGCGTTTTTATTACACACGATCATCTCGACCACATTAGGGCGCTTGGGCCTTTGGAAAGGAAATTGAATCTTCCTGTTTTCTCTACTCAAAAAATTTTAAGGGCAATCGATGAAAATTATTACAGAGAGAACCATGCTAATTCTCCTACAAGAAATATAATTGAAAAAAACGAAACCATTTGCATCCGCGATTTTTCATTTACGGCTTTCCATGTTTCACATGATGCAACCGATAATGTTGGTTATACCGTTGAATATAAGAAAAAAAAATTTACCTTTGCTACTGATTTGGGCTGTATTGGAACCGAAGCATTATCCCATTTGAAGGAAGCTGATTATTTGGTTCTCGAAGCCAATTATGATGAGCAAATGTTGAAAAATGGTTCATATCCTGAACATTTAAAAAGACGTATTTCTTCTTCCACAGGACATTTAAGTAACGATCAAACAGGACTTTTTTTGTCTGAAAATTTCAATAATAAAATCAAAAATATTTTTCTCTGCCATCTCAGCAAAGAAAACAACAGTCGTGAGTTAGCTTTGAACATCGTTAGCAATTATCTCGAAAATAAAAATATTTCGGTTGGCGTTGATGTTAAATTGGATGCACTGGAAAGATTGGTACCATCCAATTTGTACGAATTTTAATTTTAATAATTTGTAAATCAAGGTTATGAGTGAAAATTTAGTAATTATTCCAACTTACAACGAAAAGGAAAATATTGAGAATATTATTCGTGCCATCTTTAGCCAACCTCATGATTTTCACATTCTGATTGTGGATGATGGTTCACCTGATGGAACAGCTCAAATAGTAAAAAACCTACAACAGGAATTTCCCGAAAAACTCTTTATAATCGAGCGTTCAGGAAAATTAGGTTTGGGGACGGCCTATATAACAGGTTTTAAGTGGGCTTTGCAACACGATTATCAGTATATTTACGAAATGGACGCCGATTTCTCTCATAATCCTGCTGATTTACCGAAATTGTATGCTGCTTGTTCTCAGGAGGATGCTGATGTGGCTATCGGTTCCCGATATCTTACTGGTGTGAATGTGGTCAACTGGCCGCTTAAAAGAGTGTTGATGTCATATTTGGCATCTTATTATGTTCGTATTATCACTGGACTTAAAATAGCGGACACAACGGCCGGATTTGTTTGCTACAAAAGAAATGTATTGCAAACCATCGATTTGGAAAAAATTCGTTTCAAAGGATACGGTTTTCAGATAGAAATGAAATTTACGGCTGCTAAATGTGGTTTTAAATTGAAAGAAATTCCTATTGTGTTTATCAATAGAGAATTAGGTACTTCAAAAATGAGTAGCGGAATTTTCGGAGAGGCTTTTTTTGGCGTAATACAGCTTAAAATTCAAAGTCTGTTCAGGAGCTTTCCCAACAAAGAACTGAGAAGCTGAATTTTTTCTAACCGTTTTTTATAATACTCGTTATGGGAAAGTTGCAACTGATTAAGAACGCTGAAATTGTAAACGAAGGAACAATTTTCACAGGTTCTGTAGTTATCAATGGAGAATTTATCGAAGCGGTGTACAAAGGGAAAGATAATTTTCCGACAATTTCGTTCGATGAAATAATTGATGGTGAAAATTTCTTGCTGCTTCCTGGTGTGATTGATGATCAGGTACATTTTCGCGAACCGGGACTCACGCACAAAGCCGATTTATATACCGAAAGCAAAGCTGCGGTTGCGGGTGGCGTAACCAGCTTTATGGATATGCCCAATACTCGACCACCGGCAGTAACCACGCAATTGTTGGAAGAAAAATATCGCTTGGCGGAAGAAAAATCATTTGCCAATTATTCTTTTTACATGGGTGCAACCAACGATAATTTGGATGAACTTTTGGAAATAGACCCGCACAAAGTATGTGGAGTGAAAGTTTTTATGGGGGCTTCCACAGGAAATATGTTGGTTGATGATGAAACAACTTTGCAGGAAATTTTTAAGAATGTTCCTTATTTAATTGCCGTTCATTGCGAAGATGAGTTTACTATTCGGAAGAACAGAGAATATTATCAATCGGTGTATGGCGAAAATTTGTCTGTTCAGTTTCATCCGCTTATACGTAATGCCGAAGCTTGTTATGTTTCTTCATCCAAAGCAGTGGCTTTGGCAAAAAAATTCAATTCCAGGCTGCATGTTTTGCATCTTTCTACCGAAAAGGAAATGCAACTTTTTGATAATTCTATCCCTTTAAAAAACAAACGTATAACAGCCGAAGTTTGTATACATCATTTATGGTTTTCTGATAAAGATTATGAACGATTTGGAAACAAAATAAAATGGAATCCGGCTATAAAATCAGAGTCAGATAGACAAGCTCTTATTCGGGCTGTGAATAATAATACAATCGATATAATTGCAACGGATCATGCACCTCATTTGCTCGCAGAAAAAGAAGGCAATTGTTTGACAGCAGCTTCGGGTGGACCTTTAATTCAACATTCTTTAGTTGCCATGTTGCAATTGGCAAAACGAGGAGTGTTTAGCCCCGAAAAAATTGTCGATAAAATGTGTCATGCTCCGGCAGAATTATTCAAAATTGAAAAACGCGGCTTTATTCGTCCCGGATATTATGCCGATTTAACGCTTGTCAATCCAAATATTTCATGGAATGTTTCTTCGGAAAATATTCTTTACAAATGTGGTTGGTCGCCTTTTGAAGGAATGCGTTTCGACACTCGGGTAGAAAAAACATGGGTCAATGGCAATAAAGTTTATGATCAAGGTAAATTTGATGCAAATGTTCGAGGCAAAAGATTGCTTTTTGATGTTTAATTTGTTGTCAATATCCATTAGTCGATGAAAAAGATTATTTCTGTGTATCGAATGCAAATTCAATATTGAAGTGAAAAAGTTTAATAAAACCTATCTTGTTTTTTCTTTGTTGTTACTTGCTGTAGCTGGAATTGTTTTAATCGTTCAGCATCAGGGTTCCTCGAAATATATTTTTAATGAGGGGAAAGCGCATGGAACTTATTATCATGCCACTTATTTGCAACCACAAGGGATTGATTTACAAAAAAAATTGGAGGAAAGTATGCATCGAATCGACTTGTCGATGTCGACTTTCCAGCCTCAATCCATTATTTCCCGCATCAATAGAAATGATGAAACTGTGCGAACCGATATTAATTTTGAAACTGTGTTTCGTACGGCGCAAGAAGTATCAGCAAAAACAAATGGCGCCTTTGATATTACTGTTGCACCTTTGGTAAATGCTTGGGGCTTCGGCTTTGGAAGCGAGAGCAGGAAACAATCTCCAAATATCGATTCCATAATGCTTTTTATTGGTTACAAAAAAATTAGCCTGAAACAACATCAACTTGTCAAAGCCGATAAACGTATCATGTTGGACGCCAGTGCTATTGCCAAAGGATTTTCTTCGGATATGGCAGCCAAGGTTTTGGAAGAAAATGGTTGTAAAAATTACCTTGTCGAAATTGGTGGAGAAATTGTATGTAAAGGAAAAAATCCAAAAGGAGAAAAATGGAAAATCGGTATAGATAAACCCATCGACGATTCAACCAATGTGGTTAACCAAATACAAACGATTATTTCCCTATCGGATAAGGCAATGGCCACTTCTGGAAATTATCGGCAATTTTATTATCGAAACGGGAAAAAATTCTCCCATACCATCGATCCACGAACCGGTTATCCGGTAAACAACAATGTATTGAGCGCTACAGTGGTTGCTCCATCGTGTATGATGGCCGATGCTTATGCCACTGCTTTTATGGTGCTCGGCGTTGATAGCAGTTTATTGGTGTGTAAATCCTTGCCTGAAGTGGATTGTTATCTGATTTATAGCGATAAAAATGGGAAGAACAGGGTAATATTTACAGAAGGTTTCAAAAAATATCTAACAGAATAAACTGAATAAAAGCGAAAAAGATTTATTTTTATATTTCCAACGAAATAACTAACTTTGCAACATATTAGCTTCTTATGAAAAAGATTTTTTCAATTTTCTTTGTTCTGATTCTTTTTTTATCTTCATGCAGCGAATATCAGAAATTGCTGAAAAGTACCGATGCTGAACTGAAATACAACAAGGCAGTCGAATATTTCGATAAAGGTGATTTTGTGCGTGCTGCCACTTTATTTGATGATATTTCGGTTTATTATCGTGGTACGGACCGTTCAGAGGAAATTTTGAACTATTTGGCTCAGTCTTATATTGGCCAAGATGATTATTATTCGGCCATCAATTATTTTCAAACTTATCTGAAGTCTTATCCCAAAGGAAAATATGCCGAAGATGCGAAGTTTATGATTGGTTATTGTTATTATAAGGATTCGCCTGATGCTCGATTGGATCAAACGGCTACAAATCAGGCAATTAATGCTTTTCAGGAATTTCTCGACATGTATCCTGAAAGTAAATTGGTACCCGATGCCAACAGAATGGTGGATGAGTTGTTGAATAAACTGGCTTACAAATATTACCTGAATGCACGTTTGTATTACAATTTGGGAAATTACATGGGAAATAATTATTTGTCGGCAGTGATTACGGCTCAAAATGCCTTGAAAAAATTTCCTTCAACATCTTACAGGGACGATCTTTCCTTTTTGATTCTGGAGTCAAAATTTGCACAGGCAGAACAAAGTGTAGTTTCCAAAAGGGAAGAACGCTATCAGGATACCATTGATGAATATTACAGTTACATCAATGAATTTCCCGACGGTAAATATAAAAAACAGGCTGACAAAATTTTTAATGATTCAAAAAAAGCTATCAACATAAAATAATATCATTCAACCTATGGATATAAAAAAAATGAACGTACCATCAAGCACTATTACACGTGATATAAACGTGATTGCTGATAAAGTTGGGAATATATACGAGGCAGTCGTCATTATTGCCAAACGCGCCAACCAAATTAGCGTAGAAATAAAATCTGAATTGGATAAAAAGCTTCAGGAATTTTCGGCTATGGGCGACAACGTGGAAGAAGTTTTCGAAAATCGCGAACAAATAGAAATTTCCCGTTATTATGAAAAACTTCCAAAACCAACTTTGATAGCCATTGAAGAATTTATGGAAGATAAAATTTATTATCGTAATCCCATTAAGGACAAGCTAAAATAAATTGAAAGCTTGTCTTTCAAAGTTATCAAAAGAACAGTTCTCTCTACAATGCAGAATTGTTCTTTTTTTTTAAAAAAAAAATTCATGATTGAGTAGCAAAATTCATTTTTAAACTACTCTAAGAATTTTCTTTCCTTTCATTTTTCCCTTCTGTGCAAAAAAATTGAAAATTATCTTGTAAATTTGCAGAATATAATACATTCAACTTATTAAAGATTGACATGTTGCAGGGTAAAAAAATCATTTTGGGTATTACGGGTGGAATTGCAGCTTACAAGACTGCCACAATAGTCCGTTTGCTGGTAAAAAAGGGAGCCGAAGTTAGAGTTATTATGTCGGCTTCGGCAAAAGAATTTATTACTCCTTTGACACTGGCTGCACTTTCCAAAAATCCGGTGCTGACCGATTTTTTCGATCCAACCAATGGCCAGTGGAATAGTCATGTAGAGTTGGGATTGTGGGCCGACGCATATTTAATTGCACCGGCAACTGCCAATTCTCTGGCTAAAATGGCTTCAGGCATTGCTGACAATCTGCTTTTAACTACTTATCTTTCAGCTAAATGTCCTGTTTTTTTAGCTCCAGCTATGGATTTAGATATGTTTGCGCACGCTGCTACCCAGCGCAATTTGCAAATTCTTCGTTCGTATGGAAATTTAATTATAGAGCCGTCGTTCGGTGAACTGGCAAGTGGGCTGGAAGGGAAGGGGAGAATGGAAGAACCCGAAAGTATTGTTCAGTATCTTGCCGATTACTTCACACCCAAACAACTGTCAGGTAAAAAAATACTGATTACGGCCGGTCCAACTTACGAAAAAATCGATCCGGTACGTTTTATAGGAAATTATTCTTCAGGAAAAATGGGTTTTGCTTTGGCCGAAGCCTGTGCTGCTCACGGAGCGGAAGTTTGTCTGATTGCTGGTCACGTTCAATTGGCTTTACAACACAAAAATATCCAACTTATTAAAGTTACATCCGCCCAGGAAATGTATGAAACTGCTATGATAAAATTTTCTGAAATGGATGGCGCTATATTAAGTGCTGCTGTGGCTGATTATACACCGGTTGAAACTGCTGAAGAAAAAATTAAACGTAGAAGCGACCGGTTGACAATAGAACTAAAACCGACTCCTGATATCGCAGCTGCACTGGGAAAAATAAAAACCGAAAGGCAGTTTTTAATTGGTTTTGCACTCGAAACCGGCAATGAAATAGAAAATGCACAATTGAAACTGAAAAATAAAAATCTGGATTTCATTGTGCTCAATTCCCTTCGTGACGAAAAAGCCGGTTTTGGTTATGATACCAATAAAATTACGATTTTGCATAGTACCGGAGAAATTGTTTCCTTTGATTTAAAGCCAAAAAAAGATGTGGCGGAAGATATTATTAATGAGTTGGTAAAAACTTTGAATCGATGAAAAAAAAAATTGCAAGTCTGGTTTTTATATTACTTTGTTTCTCCTATCATGCTTATTCACAGGAATTAAACTGTAATATTACCATTAATTCCGACCAGGTGCAAGGAACAAACAAATCTGTTTTTAACACTTTGCAAAAATCGGTTTCCGAATTTGTGAATAACCGCAAGTGGACAGAAATGAGTTTTTTAACCAACGAACGCATTGAATGCACCATGACCATTATTGTAAAATCGGTTGAAGGAGATAATTTTACAGCTGAAATTCAGGTGCAGTCGCGTCGTCCAGTTTATAATTCGAACTATAATACTACACTTTTTAATTTCAAAGACAACGATTTTACGTTCACTTACAAGGAGTTTGAGCCGTTGGAATGGAACGAATCAACCATCAGTTCCAATCTTACTGCAGTGTTGGCTTATTATGCCTATATCATTATTGGTTACGACATGGATTCATTTTCACGATTAGGTGGCACACCTTTTTTTCAGGCTGCCGAAAATATAGTCAATTCTGCTCAGGGGAGCAATTTACCCGGTTGGAAAGCTTTTGAAAGCAGCAGAAATCGGTATGCACTGGTGAATAACTTGACGGACGAAGCATTTAAAAACTTTCGCAATTTTTTCTATGAATATCATCGTCTCGGGTTGGACGAAATGTCCAATAATCCCGTAAATGCTCGTGCCCGCATTGCTCAGGGAATTCCTGTATTGCGCGAAACCAATCGCGCGCGCCCATCAGCTATAGTGATTTCTACTTTTCTGGACGCAAAAAGCGATGAACTGATCAATATATTTTCTAAAGGAACTGACAAGGAAAAAGCGTTGGTAGTAGAAATATTATCGGATGTAAACCCCACACAGACACAAAAATACGAACAGATTTTAAATAAAAAATAAAACTTTTTTCTTCATTCAATCGACTATCGCATATTTATGCTTAAGACGCTTCATATCAGCAATTATGCATTGATTTCGGAAATTAATATCGGTTTTTCTTCCGGTTTCTCAGTTATTACCGGCGAAACCGGCGCAGGAAAGTCCATCATCATCGGTGCTCTTTCCTTAATACTCGGACAGCGGGCTGAAAGTCGTTTTATCAAGGAAGGAGAAGAAAAAGCTGTTGTAGAAGCCGAATTTGATATTCGGGATTACCATTTGGAACATTTTTTCGAAAAAAATGAATTGGATTATCAACCGGAACAGTGCATTATACGTCGGGAAATAACTGCTTCCGGCAAATCGAGAGCTTTTATCAACGATACCCCCGTAAGTTTACAAGTTTTACGCGAGATTAGCGCCAAACTGATCGACATACATTCACAACATGAAAATTTACTGCTTTCTGACGATCAGTATCAGTTGCAGGTGGTGGATAACATGGCACAAAACACTTCAATTCTCAAACAATATCAACAGCATTTTACTCAATGGAAAAACCTTCAGACGCAGCTTTATCATTTGCAAAAAACGGCCGATAAACAACTATCTGAGCTTGATTATATGAAATTTCAGTTTCAACAATTGGAAGCAGCTCAATTGTCGGAAAACGAACAAAATGAACTGGAAATGGAACTGGAAACATTGAGCCATACGGAAGAAATAAAACAGGAATTGCAAAAAGCCGGTTTTTTGCTAACAGATGAACAAATGAGTCTTGCATTGCTTAAAGAAGCAATTGATGCAGTCGGACGAATAAAAAGCTACATTTCTGAAGATGAAAATTGGCATGAACGTTTAGAATCAGTTTATATAGAATTAAAAGATATTGCTCAAGAAATAATAAATTTTGAGGAAAGAATTGATTTTCAACCTGAAAGATTACAATGGATTGAGCAAAGATTGAATGAGATTTATTCATTGGAAAAGAAATTTAAACTTAATTCCATTTCCGAATTATTGTTGCTGAAAGAAAAATTAAAAGCAGAATTGCAGCACATCGAATCGTACGATGAAGAAATTGATACCTTGCAGAAAAAAATTGCCGAGTCGTATGAAAATGTTCAACTGCAAGCCGAACTTTTAACGAAAAGTCGTTATAATGCTATTGAACCAATAGAAAATTTTTTAAAAGAACAGCTTTCCAGGCTGGGAATGCCTAACATTCGGTTTAAAATTGAAATTACGGAAGCTGGTGAATTTTCGGAAACCGGAAAAGATATGGTTCAATTTCTTTTTTCCGCCAATAAGAATCAATCGTTGCAGCCCGTCGCACAAATTGCTTCAGGAGGAGAAGTTTCCCGTTTGATGCTGTCTATTAAATCGTTAATGGCTCATCGAGCAGGGTTGCCTACCATTATTTTCGACGAAATCGACACCGGTGTTTCCGGTGAAATTGCTCACCGAATGGCGGAAATTATGAAAGACATGAGTAAAAGCATCCAGGTGATTGCGATCACACATTTGCCTCAAATAGCTGCCAAAGGAAACCGACATTACCGAGTGTTTAAAGACGATTCCGGTGAAACTACGCTAACCCATATTAGTGAACTCGGTAAGGAAGAACGAATTTTGGAAATTGCGCAAATGCTGAGTGGAGAAAATGTTACAGAAGTTGCATTGGGAAATGCGAAAGAATTGTTGAAAAACGAATAAGAAAACGAAAAAATTGGATTTCGGTTTCAAAATTAATTGCAAAAACAACTTATTACTAAATAATTATGATACAATCCATGACAGGTTTTGGCAAAGCCACCTGTGAATATGAAGGGAAAAAAATTGTCGTAGAAATCAAATCGCTCAACAGCAAGCAACTGGATCTTTCCTTGAAAATTGCTCCTGCCTATCGTAATAAAGAACTTGACATCAGAACTGAAATTCTTCAAAAACTCGAACGCGGCAAAATTGATGTAGCTATTTACATAGATAACTCCGGTAAAGATGCAGCTGCACAAATCAATCAGTCTGCTTTTTTATCTTACATGCAGCAGGTCAAAACCTTGTCCAAAAACCTTGAACTGCCAGAGCCAACCAATTGGTTTGATCTATTGCTCCGGTTACCGGATGTGCTGAAAACCGAAAACATTGAATTGGAAGAAAATGAATGGCAAGCATTGAAAGAAATCATTTATAAAGCTGTTGAACAGGTTGTTTCATTCCGTATTCAGGAAGGAAAATCGTTGGAAAATGTCTTTTTGACAAAAATCAGCAATATTGATGATTTATTGGAAAAAGTTTCGCCTTACGAAACGGAAAGAATAGAAAAAATACGTTCCAGACTCGAAGATAATTTGCAAGCATTGTCGGATAAAGTAAATTATGATCAAAACAGATTGGAACAAGAATTGATTTATTACATCGAGAAACTCGATATCAATGAAGAAAAAGTTCGTCTAAAAAATCATCTGAATTATTTTCTCGAAACAATGAAGCTGGAGCCATCTCCGGGTAAGAAATTGGGCTTCATTGCTCAGGAAATTGGACGTGAAATCAATACGCTCGGAGCCAAAGCCAATCACAGTGAAATTCAAAAAATCGTGGTTAAAATGAAAGACGAACTCGAACAAATTAAGGAACAAGTATTAAATGTCCTTTAAATGATATTTTTTCTATTTGTACATTACTTTAAAACTCCAATCTTTTAATGTCCGGAAAATTAATTATTTTATCTGCTCCTTCGGGTACAGGTAAAAGTACACTGGTTCAATATTTACTCACACGCCCTTTTGATCTGGAATTTTCGGTATCAGCTACCAGTCGTCCACCACGGGGAAACGAACAAAATGGAAAAGAGTATTATTTTCTTTCTAAGGAAGAATTTCAGAAAAAAATAGCCCAAAATGAATTTTTAGAATACGAAGAAGTCTATCCGGGATGTTATTATGGAACTTTGCGAAGTGAAATTGATCGCATTTCTGAAAAAGGGAAAAATATCATTTTTGATGTGGATGTACTTGGAGGACTGAATATTAAGAAACAGTATAATGGTAGAGCACTGGCTATATTTATTGCTCCGCCAAGTTTGGAAGAATTAAAAAAACGTTTGATGATTCGCGGTACCGATTCGCCTGAGATGATTGCCAAGCGCTTGGAAAAAGCTGAATTTGAAATGAGTTTTGCACCGCAATTTGATGTTGTAATTGTGAATGATGATTTGGAAAAAGCCAAAAAGGCAACAGAAGAAGTGATTTTCAACTTTTTGGAAAAATAAGTTTTCTTACAAAATTATGAGAAAAAAAGTTGGATTATATTTTGGTTCTTTCAACCCTTTTCATCTCGGACATCAGAAGTTAGCCGAGTTTCTTCTTGACCGTCAAGTATTTGATGAAGTGTGGTTTGTCGTTTCGCCGCGGAATCCTCTGAAACCGGAAAATGATTTGCTTGATGAAGATGTTCGCTTGGAAATGGTAAAAATGGCCATAAAGGACAATCCGAAATTAAAAGTTTCCAATCTTGAATTTTCTCTGCCAAAACCGTCTTATACCATCGACTGTCTTCATGCTTTTTCTTCCAAATATCCGGAAAACGATTTTTCACTGCTCATCGGTAGCGACAATGCAAAAGTTTTTGACCAGTGGAAAAGTTTTCAACAGATTCTCAATGAATATCCGGTGTTGGTTTATCCGCGTTCAGGTTTCAACAAAGAAGAAATTGCCAAAACTTATCCTCAAATGAAATGGTTGGAAACTCCTCTCTACGATATTTCTTCCACAGAAATTCGCCGTTCCATTCAACAAGGGAAAGAAGTTAAGCAATGGCTTCATCCTGCTGTTTATCAATATATTGTAGATAAAAATCTCTATCGATAATCAAACCAGATACGGATTGAATTTCTTTTCTTTTCCGATGGTTGTAGGTTGCCCATGACCACTGTAAACTATTGTTTCATCCGGCAAAACCATCAACTTTTCCCAAATGGAACGAATCAGCAAATCATGATCACCTTTTTCGAAATGTGTAGCGCCAATGGTTCCGCTGAAGAGTACATCTCCCGTAAATACAACTCCATCCTTTGCAGAATAAAAAGCCATACTTCCTGGTGAATGACCCGGAACGTGTAATGCTTTCAAAGTAGTATCACCAAACTTTATTTCTTGATTATCAATAATATAAGAACCAATTGCTGGAGGTTCTTCGCGTAAGTCAATACCAAATAATCGAGCATTTTCGAGCATAGTAGTGATAAAAAATTCATCTTCTTTGCAAGCTTCAGGTGAAATGTGATAAATGCCGTAAATAAATCGATTGCCAAATTGATGATCGATATGCAAATGAGTATTGAGCAAACGTTTTAAAACCAGCTTGTGTTGATCTATATAATTTTTTACAGCTTGTTTTTCGTTGTTGGTCAGGCAACCGGCATCAATTATGACAGCTTCGCCCGTAGCATCCGAAACAATATAGGTGTTTTCTCTGAAAGGATTGAAAATAAAGGTTTGTATGTTCATTTTTAATGTTTTGTAAAAGTTTGTTTGCCCGAAAAGAAAATTTTTTATTACACCACAGGCAAATAAATAATTTTTTTGTCTTTAAAATATTCTTCTTCAAAATAATCGGAAATCCTTACTACTTCAATCATTTTTTTGAAAGGTCGAATTTCCTGATCCAAGTTTCCACCTTTTAAGGAGATAATACCATTGGGTAAGGCATTAATAGCAGATTTTTGGACATTTTTTTTTGTCATTTTCAGCAAATCTCCAAGTGGCATGACAGCACGACTCAGAATAAAATCGAATTGTCCTTTTTCTTCTTCAGCTCGCAAATGCTTGAATTCGGCATTTTTCAACTCTATAGCTTCAGCAATCGATGAAGCAACTTTAATTTTTTTCCCAATGGAATCAATCATTACAAATTTTACCTCAGGAAAAAGTATGGCAAGCGGAATACCGGGAAATCCACCACCTGTACCCACATCCAAAATCCTTGTACCCGGCTTGAAATGAATATATTGAGCTATAGCCAACGAATGAAGAATATGATGTTCGTAAAGATTTTCAATATCTTTTCGTGAAATCACGTTGATTTTTTGATTCCAATCCACATAAAGTGGATAAAGCGCTTCAAATTGCGACTTCTGATCGGTTGACAAGTCGGGAAAATATTTATTGATTAATTCCATATAGGTATTTTTTTTTCACGACAAAGTTAAACGTTTTTATAAAGAAATAAAATTTCACTTGTTAATTGTCATTTAATTGTCTTATAATCAATAATTTATAAAAAATTTTTTGTAGCTGTTCCTTTCAGAAAATAAAAAGTACTCCCTTTTCAGTTCTTTTTTTATTAACTTTGCAGTCCGTTTTAATGAATTTGTATTGTTTAATAAGTTAATTATCAATCATATAATTATTTACAAATTTCAAAACTATAAACAGAAAACACATGAAAGCATTTGTTTTTCCGGGTCAGGGAGCTCAATTTGTAGGCATGGGCAAAGATTTATACGAACAGTCGGCACTGGCGAGGGAATATTTTGAAAAGGCTAACGAAATACTTGGATTTCGTATTACCGATTTAATGTTTGAAGGAACACCAGAAGATTTACGACAGACGAAAGTTACACAACCCGCTGTTTTTCTCCATTCAGTAATTTCGGCTTTTGTTTTGGGAAATGAATTTAATCCCGATATGGTGGCAGGCCATTCGTTGGGTGAATTTTCAGCATTGGTGGCAGCTCGTGCGTTGACTTTTGAAGATGGATTGGTTTTGGTTTCCAAACGTGCTATGGCCATGCAAAAGGCTTGTGAAATTGAAGCATCTACAATGGCTGCCATTATTGGTCTGGATGACGAAATTGTCGAAGAGGTTTGTGATTCTATTAAAGACACTATTGTGGTGCCTGCCAATTACAACTGTCCAGGACAAATCGTTATTTCGGGAACTTTGCAAGGTGTAGATAAAGCTTGTGAGATGCTAAAAGAAAGAGGCGCTAAACGAGCACTGAAACTTAGTGTGGGAGGCGCTTTTCATTCTCCTTTAATGGAACCTGCAAGATTGGAATTAAGCGAAGCTATCAATCAAGCCGTTTTCTCTGTTCCAGTTTGTCCTGTTTATCAAAACGTAAATGCTTATCCACAAACCGATCCTGTTAATATCAAACAAAATTTGATTGCTCAACTCACTGCTCCGGTAAGATGGACTCAAACCATTAAAAACATGATTACTGATGGCGCAGATGAATTTATTGAATTGGGACCGGGAGATGTACTCAAAGGTTTGATCAAAAAAATTAATCCGAATGTGTTGGTTCGATAGTAATATTTAAAGTAATTTGAATTTATTGAAAAAGGTGTATCCCATAAAGGTTTACATCTTTTTTTATTAATTTTTTTTAAATCATCATGCTGAAAAATTGGAAAAGAAAAGAAAAGAACCAAAAACCAAAGTTGTGAACCAAGATTCTTTAAAAAATATTTTCTTACACGGATTTTTTGTATTTTTGTTGAATTCAAAAAAAATTTCTATTCGTTTATCTCTTTAAAATAAAATGTTTTTATTAACTTATTAATTAACAGCATATTAAATGTATAGAACTCATAATTGTGGTGAACTACGCTTATCTCATGTCGGACAGGAAATTACTTTAGCAGGCTGGGTTCAGCGAATTCGTAAAATGGGAGGGATGGTTTTTATTGATCTTCGCGATCGTTATGGAATTACTCAGCTGGTATTCAATCAGGAAATTAACTCCGATTTATGGGAAAAAGCAAACAAACTGAGTCGTGAATATGTGGTGCAAGTTACCGGTAAAGTTTCTGAAAGAAGCAATAAAAATCCCAATTTAAGTACGGGCGATATAGAAATTTTAGTTTCAAAACTTACTGTCTTAAACGAATCGAAAATACCTCCTTTTACAATTGAAGATGCTACAGATGGCGGAGATGATTTACGAATGAAATACCGATATCTCGATTTGCGCAGAAACGTTGTCAGAAAGAATTTGGAACTTCGACATCAAATGACAATTGAAACACGTCAATATTTGGATAACTTGGGTTTTCTTGAAGTGGAAACTCCTGTGTTGATTGCTTCTACACCGGAAGGTGCACGCGATTTTGTGGTCCCTTCCAGAATGAATCCCGGAGAATTTTATGCTCTTCCCCAATCTCCACAATTGTTTAAGCAACTTTTAATGGTAGGCGGATTCGATCGCTATTTCCAAATTGTCAAATGTTTTCGTGATGAAGATCTTCGTGCTGACCGTCAACCCGAATTCACACAAATTGATTGTGAAATGTCCTTTGTGGAACAGGAAGATGTCCTTCAAACTTTTGAAGGATTGGTCAAACATTTGTTCAAAACCATAAAAAATATAGATTTTACCGAACCATTTCCACGCATGCAATGGAGCGAAGCAATGAAACGTTTTGGCTCCGATAAACCCGATATTCGCTTTGGAATGGAATTTGTCGAACTCAAAGAAATAGTTACGGGACACAATTTTTCGGTTTTCGATAATGCCGAATATGTTGGAGGAATATGCGCTCCAGCGTGTGCGTCCTACACTCGCAAACAGATTGATGAATTGACAGAATTTGTAAAACGGCCGCAAATTGGCGCTAAAGGATTGATTTACATACGTTATGAGAATGATGGTTCTTTCAAATCATCTATTGACAAGTTTTTTTCTGCTGACGATTTGAAAAAAATTGCTACGTTATTCTCCGCCAATGCCGGCGATTTAATTCTCATTATGGCCGGAGATAAATTAAAAACCCAAAAAGCTCTTTGCGAACTGAGGTTAGAAATGGGAGGGAGGTTAGGTCTTCGTAAAAAAGACGAATTTGCACCTCTTTGGGTTGTTGATTTTCCTTTGTTTGAATGGAATGAGGAACTAAATCGCTATCAAGCTATGCATCACCCGTTTACATCTCCTAAGCCAGAAGATATTCCTTTGTTGGATACCAAACCCGGTGATGTTAGAGCCAATGCTTACGATATGGTGGTAAATGGCGTTGAACTGGGTGGTGGTTCTATACGTATTCACAATAGCAGCTTGCAGAATAAAATGTTTGAATTGTTGGGATTTACCCCGGAAAAAGCACAAAGTCAGTTTGGTTTCTTGATGAATGCCTTTCAGTATGGAGCGCCGCCGCATGGAGGATTGGCATTTGGACTCGACCGTTTTGTTTCATTGCTGGCCGGGCTTGATTCTATTAGAGATTGTATTGCTTTTCCTAAAAATAATGCCGGAAGAGATGTCATGATAAATGCGCCATCACCACTGGACCCGTCACAACTCGAAGAATTACATTTAACGATTAAACTTTAAAAAAAATTTTTATGAATGAAGAACAAACAAAGAATTTTGCTGAATCAATTGTAAAAGCTCTGGTAGATCTAAGTTTGGGAAAAGAACCAAATATTTTTTCAAAATCTCCATTCAGAAAATTGTCTGACCATAAAAATTTTTCCTTTATCAGAGATGCTTACATCGATTATTTGAAAGAATTTGATGGAAAAATTGATTCGGAAGAAGATATGAAACGTTTATTCGATTTTCGTTTAAAAATTTTGAATTATTTCAACGATGAGAAATAGGAAGTTTGTAAGAGAGGTCGAAATAATTTCAATATAAATTTCCTATATTCTATTTGACATAATATAAATTATAGGAAAATTGAATAAAACCAAAATTGTTCATATTGAGTGATAAAAAAAAGACCACCATCGAAATGGTGGCCGGAGCGTCAGGCTCCACAAAATGTGGTACACCCAACACACTGCAAAAATACAAAATACTTTTAATAAAATAATTTTTTTTCATAAAATCCTTTTGAGCTTTTTTGAGAGGAACTATTGATATTAAATTCTTTCTCTTTAGAATGATAAATATCTATGTTTAAACACATATTTTTGCAAGTGAGCCAATTGTCGAAAATTATCAAAAGCATCAAAAAATATTCTGAAAAATTTAATAATTTCTATTTTCAAAAGATAAACTTTTCTATTGTAAAAATATTAATTTCCCCTCTCCTACTATTTATAAAATTATTTTTTTAAAATACTGATAAACTGATTATTATAAATAATTGAAGGGCTAACTAACTCTGAATTTCCATTTTAACTAAAATAATTTAGATATAAATTAAAAAAAAGTTATATTTGCCTTTAGAAAAGCTATTTCAACAATAAAACGAACGAATTTTTTAAACATAAACATCATGAAATATTTTGCTCCTTCTGAACTTCTTATCAATGATGATGGAAGTATTTTTCATTTGCATTTAAAACCGGAACATTTGGCTGATAAAATCATTTTAGTTGGAGACCCCGGACGTGTGGAAAAAGTTGCAGCTCATTTTGATTCACGTGAATGTTCGGTATCTAACAGAGAATTTAACTGTATTACAGGTACTTATCAAAAAAAACGTATTACGGTTGTCTCTACTGGAATTGGAACAGATAACATTGACATTGTGATGAATGAACTGGATGCATTAGCCAACATTGATTTGAAAAATAGAACAGAAAAAAATGATTTCAAACAACTTACCATAGTTCGTATAGGAACATCCGGTGGTATGCAGCCCGAAATTCCGTTGGGAAGTTTTCTTATTTCGGAAAAATCCATCGGCATCGACGGATTATTGAGTTTTTATGCCCGTAGAGATGAAGTTTGTGATTTGGATTTTGAAAAGGCTTTTAAAAAGCACGTGAAATGGAATCCGAAGTTGGCATCTCCTTACGTTGTCGATAATGATAAAGAATTAATTGAAAAAATCGGGAAAGACGATATGTTAAGAGGAGTAACTATTTCTGCCAATGGATTTTATGGTCCTCAGGGAAGAGTGCTCCGTCTTGATTTGAACGATAGTCAGCTCAACGACAAAATTGAAAGTTTTCGGTACAACGATTATAAAATTACCAATTTTGAGATGGAAAGTTCAGCCATAGCCGGTCTCTCTAAACTTATGGGACACAAAGCCATGACAGTGTGTTGCATTATTGCCAATCGTCGTGTAGAATCAGCTAATACGAATTATCAGCCACATATCGAAAAGCTTATTCAAACCGTTTTAGACAGAATTTAACAAATAATTTTTCAAATTATTAATGAACACGGAATCAACAATTTGCGCTATTTCTACCCCACCAGGCATTGGAGGTATAGCTGTCATTCGTGTGTCGGGTCAAAATGCTCTTTCCTGTGTTAATAATTTTTTCGTTCCAAGAAAAAAAGGAACAGATATTTTTCAACAATCATCTTACATGCTGAGTCTGGGTAGTTTTATTAATGCTCAAAAAGAGACTATTGATGAAGTACTGATCGGAGTTTTTAGAGCGCCTCACTCCTACACCGGTGAAGATATTGTGGAAATATCCTGTCATGGGTCTGTGTTCATTCAACAACAAATTTTACGAACTTTAATTGATGCGGGCTGTTCGTTGGCCAAGCCGGGAGAATTTACACAAAGAGCTTTTTTGAATAAAAAAATGGATTTGTCGCAAGCTGAAGCTGTTGCCGATTTAATTGCAGCGGACTCGGCTGCCTCTCACCGAATGGCATTGAACCAAATGAGGGGTGGCATTTCGGAAGAATTGAGCAATTTGCGTGCACGTTTGCTCGATTTTGTTTCACTGACTGAACTTGAACTCGACTTTTCGGAAGAAGACGTGGAATTTGCCGATCGTTCCCAATTAATGTCGCTGGCAAACGAAATAGAAGAATTAATCAAAAAACTTTCAAATTCATTCAAAGTTGGAAATGCTTTAAAAAACGGAATACCGGTAGCTATTGTTGGCGAAACAAATGTTGGCAAATCTACTTTGTTAAATGTTTTGCTCAATGAAGAAAAGGCTATTGTCTCTGAAGTTCACGGAACAACACGAGATGCTATTGAAGATTCTGTGAACATTGATGGTATTACTTTCCGATTTATTGATACGGCTGGAATCCGTGAAACAAAAGATGAAATTGAAACGCTCGGTATAGAAAAAACTTATCAAAAAATAGAACAAGCTTCCATTATCTTATGGTTAATAGATTGTACTCAACTAAGTGAACGAATCGAAACGCTAACCGAAAGAATTGCCAAAAAAGTTCAAGATAAGAAATTTATACTGATTTTCAATAAAATAGATAAGATTACAGACGAAGAACGTGAAGTTTTAAATCAATTTTTTGAACATTATACTGGAGAACGCATTTATCTTTCCGCAAAAAAAAGAATCAACATTCCTCAGTTGCAGAAATTACTGGTAAAGGCAGCCCAGTTACCCGAAATTCAACCCGGCGATGTGGTTGTCAGCAACATCAGACATTATGAAGCATTACAGAATGCTTTAAAAGCTATTCAACGGGTTAAAGAAGGTATTGAAAACGAGATTTCGGGTGATTTTCTTTCACAAGACTTACGCGAATGTATGTATTTTCTTGGTGAAATCACCGGCGAAATATCCAATGACGAAATTTTGGGCAATATTTTCAGTAAGTTTTGTATTGGAAAATAGCCCTTCCTACCAACAATAGTAACATATAATTTGGATTATTTCCGATTGGGTCAACGGAGAAACTTTGGCGTGAACTTAAATTTCTTGTTCGGTGCTGTCTCCTTCCTGC
>Ga0208826_1000654_pt1 | contig 34267 bp, 27 predicted proteins | sample AD_UKC115_MetaG_FD_184451 | JGI IMG/M metagenome (GOLD analysis project Ga0208826, IMG submission 184451) | Active sludge microbial communities of municipal wastewater-treating anaerobic digesters from Hong Kong - AD_UKC115_MetaG (SPAdes)... | ecosystem: Engineered > Bioreactor > Anaerobic >...
ACTAAAAGCTAAATTCATTTGACAGAAAAGAAAAAGAAATTAAAAGAAAGGAGATTTTAACATGAAAAGATCTGTTATTTTCTTAATGGCTTTAATCGTATTATGTGCACTTCCAGTATTTGCAAGCACACCAGAGCAGGATATGGTTTTAATAGTTGATGAAGGTGATGGGGATTTTAGTGGTTTAGAGCAGGTGAGTGATGAAGAGATGATAAGAATAGAAGGAGATGTAATATTGATTCCTGGACCACGTGGAGCAGAAGAAACAGAAGATCTACAACCTTGGGTAATGCCATACAGAGAACTTCAACAAAAACAACTTGAGTTGAGATTATTATATCAAGCTAGTATTAAAGCAGGAATTAGATGGTCATGGAAACAATTTATAAAGGCTATTACAGTAGGATCAATTACTGGAGCTATTACTGTAGTAGTTTTAGGTCCCACAACTGTAACAATTACTATTCCTGGAATTGGACCAATAACTATGACAGGTATTGCTGCTGGAGCTGTAGTAGGAGCGGCATGTGGTGGAGTTAGTTATTTTCTTGATTGGCTAATAAATCAAATTCCCGATTAAAATATAAATAAATTTAATGGAGAAATATATGATGGAAGAAAAGAAAAATTCAAAATTTTTTATTTTGAAAATACAAAAAAATCCTGAACCATTAAATGAATATCAAAAAGAGAGAATTGAAAAAGATTGGTATAAGCTTATATGCATCGGGTTTTCAGTTATGGCTTATACAAGTATTTTTGTGATAGATAACGAGATATTTGATGAGTTTAATCTAATTAATTTAATTAAATTTATTTGTTCTTTAATAATTTGGGAAATTTCTACTGTGTTAATCATGAAAATACCTGGTTATATAAGAAGTAAATTGAAATAGAAATTGAAAAATTAGAAGAAATTTATAGTTAGACAGATTAAAAATTGGTAAAAGTAATAGTAGCTCTTTCAAAATGATCGAGCTACTATTTTTGATTTATTTTTTTTTAGAGATAATTATTGGAGAAATAATATTAAAAAATGAAGAGAAAAATTAGACTGGTACTTTTTATATTGATTATTTTATTTTTATCTTTGAGTATAATCATAAACTATTATCTATATGATAAATATAAAAAAGAAGATATAGGTGAATTATTGGATATACTGAAAGAATTCAAACCTTTGATTTCTGATAAAAGGTATTCGATATGTAAACTTTATAATGATATCAACAATTCTTCAAGATATAAGATTAGATTTTATGGAAGAATTTCAACAGGATTTAATTATAATATATCTTATAAGCAGTTTGATCTATCAATACACAAGAATATTTTATTTGAAGATAAATATATATTTAGAGTTTATTATATAGAAGAAAAAACATACTATCTGATCTTCAATATAGATAACATTTTTAGCTTTACGCCTTATCCGATTTATAAAATAAGTAATGATTTTATACAAAAAGCAAACTTTTTTGATAAATCAAAATATAGATTTTACATTTATCCAAGGATCTATTAAGATGAATATAGAGAGCGATCTTTTCAAAATTTCAATAGTACTTCTTGCATATATAATAATTAGCTTTTTTCTAAGAAAAAATATCTTAAATAAAGACAAGTTTCTTAATAAAATTGACAAGTTTATTAAAATAATTATTATTGTAATAGTAACATATATAATATTAAGAAGGATATCAATCGACTCTTTAATAAATGAAAAGTTAAAAGCTGATGAAATTCTTGTCTTTATTTCTACAATATCATCATTAGTAGTCTGGTGTTTAATTTTTTATCTTGATGTTGAAAAATACACAAAATCTAAACAAATTCTTCTTATTTATTTTTTTGTTTATTTTTTCTTGCATTTGAATATTTTATATTTTAATAATTATTCCTTGATTTTTTCGAATTTATCGACTTTGATACTTATAACATTAACTGTTAAATACTTTGAATCTATTAAATATTATAAAAACTATTATGGAAATGAGTTAAAAAAATTTATTAAAGTTTTATCACTTTTATTGGTATTATATTCAGTTACCATAATTCTTTCACATTTTTTTTTATATTTTGTTCTTAAAAAATTAGATCCTATTTCAAGAGATTTTAGCTATAGATTAAAAATGAAAAATATAATTGCTAATAATTATCGTTCAATTTTAATTGCTCCAATATACGAGGAGATTGCTTATCGAAAGATATTTTATGATGCGACTAGTAAATCAAGAAAAAAGTTTAATCCTTTTGATGAGAAGAAAAAGACGATAGAAATAATTTATATTATGTTTTTAATAACTATGAATTGCTTTATTTTTTATTTTTCTCATCCCATCAAAGGCTTTTCAATAATAATAATTTCAATAATATTTAGCCTAACCTATATTATTTCAAAAAAAATAGAAAAATCCATTATTCTTCATGGAATATATAATACAATTGTTCTCTTAGTTTCTTTTTTGACTCAACTTTAAAAATAAAACAATTTAATTTTAAATAAATTTTTGAAAATCCAAAATCTGTAGTCTGATTTTTGGGAGCAATTATAAATATTATTCATAGTTTATGCAAAAGTAAATTATTTAATTTATCATGCAGAGGTAAATTCAAGTATTGTGTGTAAACATCTATTAGCCTTTTATTTCGGGGGAGATAAAATTGTATATGAGGCAACGATTAATTTTCGGGTAGATTTTTTTTATATAAGATAATTAGATATTGATTGATTCTTATTAAATTTTGAGTAGATAATTAGGAATATTGACTTTTATTTAGTTCTTGCTATCATTTGCCTGCAAATATTAAAATAGAAAAAAGATGCACTTTTCAGGTTTTCTCTAAATTTACTTAACTTTTACTAACAACTGGCTTTTTACACCTTACTTAGTGCAAAGTAGGTAATTTTGCATGTGTTTATCTAATTCAAATAAACATTAAAGTATGTAAAGAGCTTAAGAATGATACAATAACCTAGCTTGATGTTATCTTTATATATGCCCCCGTAGCTCAGCAGGATAGAGCAGCAGTTTCCTAAACTGCGGGTCGGACGTTCAAGTCGTCTCGGGGGTATTTTTTATTAATTAATCGGAGATTGCTTAATGGATAAATTTGAAGAAAAAGTTGATGGTATACTTAGAACATACAATGATATTCAGGACAAGCTTGCAACAAATGAAGTTTTAGAAGATAGAAATCTTTTCAAAGAACTTTCAAAAAAAAAGGCTTCTATGGATGAAATAGTCGAAAAAATAGAGGAATATAAAAATTGTTTGAAAAATATTGCTGAGGCAAAACAAATAATAGAAAGTTCAAATGATAAAGATCTTGTTATTATGGCTCAAGAAGAGCTTAAAAATGGAGAGATAAAGGTTACAGAAATTCAACAGGAGATAAAGTATCTTCTTTTACCGAAAGATGAAAATGCAGGTAGAAATGTAATAGTTGAGATTCGAGCAGGAACCGGCGGAGAAGAAGCAGCTCTCTTTGCAGCTGATCTTTTCAGAATGTACTCCCGATACGCTGAAAGGAAAAAGTGGAAACTTGAAATACTCTCTATGTCAGAAAGCGAAATGCAGGGATTTAAGGAGATAATTTTTTCTGTTTCTGGTGAAAATGTTTACTCTTTTATGAAATATGAAGCAGGAGTTCATAGAGTTCAAAGAGTTCCTGAAACTGAAGCAGCTGGAAGGATTCACACCTCTGCAGTCTCTGTTGTCGTTCTACCAGAAGTTGAAGAAACTGAAGTAAATATAGATCCCAAAGATCTTAGAATAGATGTTTATAGAGCCTCCGGTCATGGTGGTCAGCATGTTAACAAAACTGAGTCAGCAGTTAGAATAACTCATATTCCAACTAACCTTTCTGTAGTCTGCCAGGATGAAAAATCTCAGCTTAAAAATAAAGATAGAGCCATGAAAATCTTAAGGTCAAGGATCTATGAATTATATGAAGCAGAAAAAAATAAAAATCTTAGCGAAGAAAGAAAAGCCATGATCAAAACTGGTGATAGATCTGATAAGATCAGAACTTATAATTATCCTCAATCAAGAGTAACAGATCATCGTATAAATTTTACGATATATAAGCTTGAACAGTTTATGGATGGGGATATTCAAGATATGATAGATGCTCTTATCATGGATGAAAAGGAAAGATTACTTTCCGAAGTAGAGTTTTAATCTGTATTTGTTAGTTAATTTTTTACCTGATATGCAAACACTTACTAGAACCTCAATTTGAATGAGTTTTAATTCTTTATATGCTGGTTAATTTTCAGCTTATATTTTGTCTACATTTTACTTATAGTTTGCATATAATTGGCATATATTTGTATATAATTTACTAATATTTTGTATATAATTACATACAGATAAAAGGAATAAATATTGCTTTCAAAGTGGAATTTTAACATCTTACAGGCTTTTTTGAATTTTTCAGGTTATTATGAAAATATACTTATCAGCAAAATTTGTTAAAAAAATTTTATCGATATTTTCAAAGAGAAGTTCGACGGCGGTTCTTGATTTTGCACTAATATGTTTGAAATATGAAGAAAAAGAAGATGATAAACACAAGAAAAATGTCACTTATGTTAAGAATAATCTTCTAAGAACTGATCGTGGAAAAAGTAATCAGTTGCAGGAGTGTTTTTCTATAAATGAAAATCTTAAAGCAAAGTTTATATATGAAATAACAGGTTCAAATCCTGAAATCTCTATAAAGTTACGTTATCTTTTTCCATTCTTCTTCGACATCTTAGCAAGAATGAATCACAAACCTATTGCATATATTACGAAAAGCAAAAATTTTTTTAACGATAATTTTTTTGTCGATAAGGGAGTTTTGATACCCAGAGAGGAATCTGAGCTTCTTGTTTATATAGCAGTTTTTTTTGTTATAAAATATGCCATAGAAAAATCTATAAGAAACTTTTCATATGATTCTTTTGATAGAGTAAATACAAATAAACTCGACAGAGGTGAAAAAGCCAATATTCAGTCAAATATAACTTTAAGTAAAGCCAATATGTCCTTTGAGAAAGAGCTGAAACGAGATATTGAAGATAAAATTTCAAGTTCATATAAGATAAAAAATAAAATTAAACAGATAACAAAAAATATAGATAGTTTTCTTGATAATAAGATTATAACTTATACGCAGATTTGTTTAGAAGATCAACTTTTATCTGCAGATCTTAAGAATTTTTTCACATTTTTAGCACACCATATTGAAAATACTGGATCTCTGGCTGCCGATAATGATTTTGAAAGGGAGGACCTGTACGGGATAAATCTTAAAAATAGGCTTACTGGCTGGATTAATAGTAGAATTGATAGTACAAGTAATAGCAGTATTATTAGTAAAAGTAAAAGTAATAGTGGTAGTAATAGTAGCAGTAATAGTGATAGTAATAGTAGAATTAACAGCAAGATTAATATATGTGAGCTATGTGTCGGGTCTGGCGCTGTAATAATTTCAATCATTAATAAGATTTTATCAATTATATCCGAACTAACAGCAATCCTGGAAAATCAAAGTCCAGGGATGCTAAAGGATATAAGCCTTATTGACAACGCTTTTGATGATCTTTTTTATTTTTCAGCTGTTGATATAAGTAGAAAGGCACTGAATGTCACTGCTAAAAATGGAAAAGTTTTGTGTGGTAAGCAAAGGTGCGATAAGTCTTTGTGTGATAAATCTTTGCGTGATGGATCTTCAAAGCCTGAAAGGAAAGTTGACCTTTTTCTTGATAATATTTTAAAAGAAGAAAAGAAAAGATTTAAATCATTTAAATATAAGGTAAATCAAACTGAAATTGATCAGCAAAAGATCAGACTTGATATAAATATGCTTGAAAATGAAAGGAAAGATGCTAGATTTACTATAAATAAAGCTAAATACGAAAAAAATTACCGGGAAGATCTGACAAATATAGACAAATACAGGATTCACTCAGGAAAAGGTTGGATACGAAAAGACTTCTATGACATTTTGATAGCAAATCCACCTTACATAGCACAAGATGCATACAAAAACCTGGATAAAGAGGTTAAGAATTTTGAACCGAGAAAGGCTCTCTTGCCAGGAAAGGATCAGGATCTATTTTATAAATCAATTATTAAAACTTCGCTTTACAGTTTGAAAGAAAGTGGTTGTTTAATATTTGAGGTAGCAGATAAAGAGCAAAGCAAAAGAGTTCTTGACTTACTAAAAGTTTTTTTTACAGATACTGCAATAATACTTGATGGGCAAAAAATCCCCCGGGTTGTTTTTGGATACAATAAAAAAGGCCATTGCAAATAGGTAATGAAAAATACGGTGCAAAGTCTAAAATCGAAGGTTCAGAGTCAAAAGTAAGCGGTTCAAAGTCCAGAGTCGAAGAAAATTAATATTTAAGAGAAAAAAGCAAAAAATATCTGTGTGATCTCTGGCTGCATCGATAAATAAATACTATTAACAGACAAACGCTAAGAAACAAAGATTATGTCAACAAAATACAATGAACTTGAGCAGAAATTTTTCAATCTAATTAATAATAATCAAGAATTGGATAAGGAAAAGATACTACTGGCATACAAGATTGCTTATGAAAAGCATATGGGGCAGAAGAGACTTTCTGGTGAAGATTATATTATTCATCCACTCAGCGTTGGGATAATCCTGCTTGAGATGCAGCTCGATACTTACTCAGTGTGTGCGGGTATTCTTCACGATGTTTTTGAAGATACTGAAACAACAGAGCAGGAGATAACAGAAAATTTCAACGAGACGGTGACAAAACTTATTCAGGGAGTCACAAAGATATCTGCCTTAAAAAATAATGCAAAATATGTTTCAAAAGGCTATGAGGATCTTAGAAAATTCATATTTTCAGTCATCGATGATGTGAGAGTCTTGATAATAAAACTTGCTGATAGGCTTCACAATATGCGAACACTTCAATATCAGCCAAAAGCAAAGCAGATTGAAATAGCCAGAAATACTCTTGAGTTGTATGCGCCTTTAGCTTCGAGACTTGGTATAGAGTCCATAAAAAATGAGCTTGAGGATTTATCATTATATTACCTTGATCATAAAGCATATAATTATATTAAAACTGCCATAGCAAGTAGAAAGATAGATAGAGAAAAGTATATTGATGAGCTTGTAGAGGAGATAAAGGAAGTTTTAAAAAAAGAAAATTTTACAAATTACTCAATTGAAGCAAGAAGCAAACATTTTTATTCTATATACAGGAAAATAAAGTATCAAAACAAATCTATAGACGAAATTTATGATCTTATCGGTATTAGAATCCTGACTCCCAGTATAAAGGATTGCTACATAGTTTTAGGAATTGTTCATAATCATTTTAGACCAATTCCATCAAGATTTAAAGATTATATAGCATTCCCAAAATCAAACCTGTACCAGAGTCTCCATACCACGCTGATAGATAATAACGGAAAACATATCGAAATTCAGATCAGAACATTTGATATGGATGCACATGCAAAATTTGGTATAGCTGCTCACTGGATGTACAAAGAGAAGATTACAGATGAAAAGAAAATAGAAACCGAGGTAAAACTTTTTTCAAAACTTAAAGACTGGAAAAAAGGCGATTTTGCTGATGAAAACATCATAGAAAATCTTAAAACTGAACTTCTGGAAGAGCAGATATTTGTCTTTACACCAAAGGGAGATATTGTCGAATTGCCGGCAAATGCAACGGCACTTGATTTTGCTTTTGCCATCCACACTGAGATTGGTTTTCATTGCATTGGTGCAAAAATAAATGGAAAGATCGTCCCGATAAGAAAGGAGTTAAAACCAGGGGATGTTGTCGAGATCATGACTTCAAAGTCCAGGATTCCTTCACTGGATTGGTTGGAGATAGTAAAAACTAAAAAGGCAAAGACAAAGATAAAATCTTACTTTAGAAGCATCGCTGAAGCCAACAAAGAGCAAAAAGTTAAATTTTCTCCTGTTGCCTTGCAGCAAGTTATAACTTATCTCGGAGAAAATTCCGGGCAAAAGGAAAGAGAGAAGGAGCTCTCCAACTCTCAGATCTACGTTTTTGGACAAAACAATGTTTCCTACCAGTTTGCCTCTTGCTGCAATCCACGAACAGGCGATAAGATAACAGGTTACATTTCGATAAATAAAAGAACTGTTTTAATACATAAAACTTCCTGTGCTTTCATTCAGAACCTCTATAACAAAGGATCTTTAAATCAAATATGTCAGGTCAGCTGGAATGATCCATTCTTTTTCTATATTAGAAAGTATAAGATTGAAAGTGAAGATATTTCAACAAAATCCATTTTTGATCTTGTCAATTCAATAGATATGGCCAACTTGAAGTTGAAGGAACTGAATTTTTCATTGCTTGAAAATAAGACAGTTTCAACTTTAGCACTTGAGTCAAAAACTGAGGAAAGTTTTACTCTATTTGAAAATATGATATCTCAGTTTTATCAAAAATTAAAGATATCAAGGTTGAATTAGCACATTTAAAATTTGTGCGAAAATGAATAAAAATAATTGTCGACAAAGAGGTTTTTATGCTTCAATTTCTTGCGAATTTTAAGAAATATTTCGGTCCATTCAGACTTTTTGAGTCTCATGCCTTTATGATTCTTCTTTCTTTATACCTATCATTTTTTCTTTCTTTTATAGGGATAAAAAAGTTTTCTAAGTATTTACCAAAAGATAGAGGTCGTAGTTATGCAGAGCAAAGTGCAAATGCTGTAGGAAAACCTACAGGTGCTGGCATTATTTTTATTATAGTTTTTGTGATTGTATCTTTTTTAGTTGCCCCTATGACTTTAGAGCTGGCTTTGATTGTTATATTGGTGCTTTTAACGATGCTTTCAGGCTATCTTGATGATATCAGTAAAAAACCATGGAATGAATATAAGAAGGGGATAATAGATCTTATTTTATCTCTATTAGCAGTACTAATATTAAGCCACTTTTCAGAGACAACTATCTGGATCCCTTTTACAAAGGATCTTATATATATACCAAAAATCTGGTATATAATAGGTGGAACCTTACTAATCTGGATCTCAATAAACTCAACAAACTGTTCAGATGGGGTGGATGGATTGTCCGGAGCTCTTGTCACAATTTGTCTTGTGACGTTAGGTTTATTTCTCTATTTAATACTGGGTCATATCAAGATATCTTCTTATCTTCTATTAAAACATATCCCGGAAGGTGCAAAGTGGGCGATAGTAGACTTTGCAATGGTAGGCTCATTGCTTGCCTATCTGTGGTTTAACGCATATCCGAGTCAAGTTTTGATGGGTGATGCTGGTTCGAGGGCTCTTGGTTTCTTTATGGGAGTCCTTGTGCTTAAAACTGGTAACCCATTTTTGTACCTCATGGTTTCAACTGTTCTTCTTGTGAATGGGGGAACAGGTCTGGTAAAGGTGGCATTTTTAAGATTTTTAAAGATAAAGATCTTCCATAATACAAAATTTCCCTTGCATGATCATGTTCGTTCAGCGAAAAACTGGTCAAATACTCAGGTTCTTGTTAAGTTTGTTATAATACAGATGTTAATAACCCTTGGATTTCTTGGCTTGATACTTAAGATAAGATAATTTTAAGGTTATTGTAGAAAAAAATAGAAGAAAAAATATTAACTAAGTGAATTTGTTTGTGATTGTTTTCAGAATTTGTGTATCCCATTATTTTTATTAAATAAGTACTTATTTGTTGGATGAACCTTATTTATCAACTTTAACCGTAAAATAGACTATGTCAAATATCATTTTTAGTCTTGCTCCACGTTCTCTTACCTGAATTTTTATATTTGCCATTCCGCTAACATTTTTAGCTTCATATCCTATAAGTTCTAATCCAAGAAATTTTCCAATAAATATTGCCCTTTGAAGGTGAAATCTCTGGGAAACGATAATAGCCTCTTTAATATTGTATTTTTTCGCTATATTTAGCATGGAGTATAATGTCCTGAATCCATCAGGATCTATTATCACCCTATCTTCTGAAATTCCAGATTTTACAAGATCTTGTTGCATTTTCATGGGTTCATTATATCTGAAGTTTCTATTGTCACCACTGGCGATAATCCTGCTGATCTTGTCATTTATTAAAATATCTTTGGCTGCATCAATTCTATTTTTATAAAAAACATTAATCTTTCCATTCTTAGTATATTTCGAAGTCCCAAGAAGAACACCGTAATCTTTGTTTGGTAAACTATTTAAATCTTTATAAATTTTCTTATTTGAACTTATAGAGACATACATATCGAAGGTAAAAAAAAGTACCACAAGAATTATAATGGTACACAAGATATTTTTAATAATTTTTTTTATTGAATTTTTATTTATCATTTAAAGTTCTCTTAAAATACTAAAAATTTCTCAATTTTTATGATGGCTTTGATTTAATTACATAATTAAACATACAAAGGAAACAGCTAAGATTTAAAAGCAGTACTTTGTAAAGTATAACAATCATAAAACAAAAGTCAAAAATAAGATTGAATATCGGACAAAAGCTCTTGAGCCAGGAGCGGGATATGTGAGTATTTTCACTAAATAAAAAGAAAATGAAGAAAATTTTAAAATAAAATTAAAAAATAATAAAAATTACTTGACAAATGAAAATTTATAAAGTATTTATTGTGGTGAATAGTGGTGAATGGTGGATGATAAATTTTTTTGGTGAATTTCGCTTTTCCATCGATGAAAAGGGTCGTACTGCACTGCCAGCAATCTTCAAAGATAAGCTTGATAGCATGAATGAGGATACAGAGCACTGGGTACTGACCAAAGGGCTTGAACAATCCATCTTATTGTACCCTATAAAAGTCTGGCAGGAGCTTTTAAGTTACTTATCCACTAGATTAAATTACAAGAATGAACCAGACAGGGCATTTTTAAGGTATTTTATATTTCCAGCTAAAGAAGTAACTGTGGATAAACAGGGGAGATTTGTTATACCAAAAAACCTTCTGGATCACTCTAAAATTTTTAAAAATATAGTTTTTTTAGGGGCTTTGAATAAGATTGAGATATGGTCAGAAGAATACTGGGAGGGGTATATTAGTACTTCTTCTGACCAGATATCTTCTTTGATAAGTAAGCTGGATGATCTGAGTTTGTAACTTCCAGCTGGCTTATCCTGAATAAATCAGATGTTATCGATTTGTGAAAATATTTTAAAACAATTTTCTAATAAATCAATATTAAAAATTGTTTTTTTAAAAATTCAAATTTTTTTGTGATCGGGGAGGGGAAGCTGGGATTTATCCCAGCTTTTTTATTTGTTTTCAAAAATTAAAAAAAATATATTATGGTATATTTTTTATGAAATTAATATTTATTTAAAAAAGGAGATTAGTATAAATTACCATACCCCCGTTTTAATAAATGAAATTTGCGATTTAGCATTTAGATCCGATTTTGACGAACCAGATAGAAAGAACTACAACGAAAATAAAATAATCATAGATGCTTGTTTTGGTGAAGGTGGATATACAGATATTTTTCTTCAAAGATTTGCAAACTCAAAAATAATTGGTATTGAACAGGACATAGAGATATTTAAAGTTTCAACTGAAAAATTTAAAAATAATCAAAGAGTTAAAATAATAAATGGAAACTTTAAAAATGTTTTATTACAATTGAATAATGATAATAATTTTAATAGAAGAATAGATCTTATTGTTTTTGATCTTGGAATCTCCATGTATCATATAAAAGCTTCAAATAAAGGGATAACTTTTCAAAAGGATCAACCACTTGATATGCGTTTAACTTCTGATGCGAAGGTTGATGCATCACAAATAATAAATAAATATTCTAAACAACAACTTGCAGATATATTTTACTATAATGCTGATGAAAGATTATCTTATAAGATAGCTGATGCCATTATTGAATATAGGAGAAAAAAGCCAATATTGACAACAGGGCAACTTGTTGAAGTCGTTTCAACAGTTAAGGGTTTAAGGCAAAAAGGTGGGATAAACCCTGCAACAAAAGTTTTTCAGGCATTGAGAATAGCGGTAAATAATGAATTTGAAAATCTTGAAAAAGGGCTTTTATATGCTTATAATCTATTAAGGATCGGGGGAAGGATTGCAGTAGTTTCTTATCATAGTGGAGAAGACAGGATAGTAAAAAATTTTATTAGAGATAATAAAGATAAAATAGTTGCAGTTAATAAAAAACCTCTTAGCGCTTCATGGATTGAAAATAAAAAAAATCCATCAGCAAGAAGTGCAAAATTAAGAGTATTTGAGAAAATAAAATAATGATTATTCACTTTTTAAAACAGTCTAAAGTCAGAAGTTCGCGACCAATATTATATCAACACAGTTTAAAGTCGAAAGTAAAGGAGTTTCAAGTTAGGGAATAATATATTATCAATATAGTCAAAAGCTAAAGTCCGGAACTATATTGAACAAAACCGTGACCGCAAGTCACAAGTAAAAGGTATAAATTTGATGTTACTATTTTCAAATGTCAAGAAAACAAAGAAATATATGTATATGTCATTCAGAAAAAAGTAAAGTGTGATAATAATTGACGAAGTGATACGATAATATGTATAGAAACGATATAAAAAAGCAACAGAGTAAAATTTATGAAAACTCATTTTATCATTATGCTGTTTATTTTAATTATAATATGTACCCTTTCGATACTTTACCTTAATCTTGTGCAAAAAGAGAAGGTGATAGATGAAACTATTAATAAAGAAAAGCTTTTAAACCAGAACCTTAAGGTGTTACTTGAATCAAAATTATCTCCTTTAAATATTTCAAAATTATTTAAACAAGATGAATATTCAAAGCTTGAAAACGATGATATTATTAAAATTGAAGAGAGTGGTAGTACAAACAAAGAATAATACACGAACTTTAATACTGGCATTTATGATAGGGGAAATCTAGATGAGAGTATGCTCAGCAAAAGAATACACAAACTTTCTTAAAGAAAAAAGATTAATTTTGAATCTGTATGATCCATGTTTTATCTTGAACAAATTGCAAATCATGAATATCTGCGCAAATACACAAGAAATAGAAAAACAGTATCATGAAAGTCTTAAATCGTTTTCAAATGTTGAAGATGAAAAAAAAAGTGACATCACAATTTGTTTTATAGGTATAAAAGGTTCAAAGTTTAATAGCCACACTAAAATTCCTGAACTTACATGTTTTGCAAAGTTCATAGTTGCTCAAAGTGATTCAATAAAACTTATTTCTAATGATATAGAAAAATTCTGTAAAGAAAAAAATGTTTGTCTTGTCGAAGTTCAAGATTCAAAAGAAGCTATGGCCTTTCTCTTTAAATACTTTTACGATTTACAGGATGAGCAGTTCAATATTTTTGCATTTACCGGAACAGATGGCAAGACTTCTATGGTAACGATCCTGCAACTTTTATTTAACAGGATGAAATTTCCCGCAGCCTCTATAGGCACACTTGGAATCATGAAAGGATATAAAAATTTTAAGCTTTCAAAATCGACTCCGACAACCCCTGAAATTTATGATCTTTATAATATACTTTATGAACTGAAAAAAAAAGATGTGAGTAATATTTTTATTGAAGCTACTTCGATAGCTTCTGTTCAAAAGAGACTTTCTTCTATTTCATTTGACACTCTTTCCTTTACAACATTAACATCGGATCATTTAGATTTTCATGGGACGCTTGCATCTTACTATGAAGCCAAATTGAAATTTATAGATCAACTTGCAGCTTCTGATAAGCCTATTAAAATTTTATTTTATAATACCGATGATTCAAATGCAGATCTTGTTTTTGAAAGAGCGAGTAGCTATCCATCTATTCTTATTGCTGGATATGGATTTTCTAATAGATCTGATTTTAAGATAGATGGATATAGTTATACTGATAATAAGCTTATGATAGATGTTTTATATCCTGCCTCTATTAGCAATTTGCACTTTTATAACAAAAGATTGTCTTCAAATCCAGATGATTCTGGCTTTGAAATAAAGTTCAGGCAGCAACTTCCCTTTAAGAAAATTAATCTAAGATCTAACCTCATAGGTAAAGCAAATGTATATAACATAACTCATGCCTTCGCCATTTTATATTTATTTTTTACATTATTTTTGAAAAAAACAGTTGATCATTTTGAAAAAATTATTCTAAGTAATAAAGCTGTTTTTGAAGAACTTATGATACCAGGAAGATTTGAAAGAATCTCTTATATGGGACATGATATATATATAGATTATGCCCATACAGCTGATGCAATTGAAAATGCCATTAAAACTTTGAAAGAAGCAGGTTATAAAAGTATAATAACGATAATGGGTTGTGGTGGAGATAGAGATCAAAGCAAAAGAGCTCCGATGGGAAAAGTAGCTTCAGAATTATCTGACATATTTATAATAACTTCGGATAATCCAAGAAATGAGGAACCAGAAAAAATTATTGAGGATATTTTAAAAGGTGTTAATAAAAATAATTTCCTGGTAGAATCGGATAGGAAAAAAGCTATAAGTACAGGAATAGAAAAACTAAAAATGATGCCTGCTGCTTCAGCTTTGCTGATTGCAGGTAAAGGGCATGAAGATTATATAGAAAAAAAAGGGGTAAAGTATCATTTTTCAGATAAAGAAGAAGTTTTGAAAATTATTTTAAAAAATAAAACATGAATCCAACCTTGTCTGGCCTTAAAAAAATGATTTGAAGACTTGAAGATTAGAAAATCAGGAAATAGATATGGTTAAATCACTGGATATTTATCTTATTTTGGCTGTGCTTGGTCTCATTGTAGTGGGAACAATAAATATTTACTCTCAAACTCAAATACAGTATCAAAATTATCCAGTTAAAAAGGCTTTATTTTTAAAACAAATTATTTTAATCTTGATATCTTTTTTAATAGGTTTTATTTTTTCTCTTATAGATATTGAAAAGATATTTGATAAATTTTTTTTATTATTATCATTGTCTATTATAATTTTCCTGCTTATTCCAATAATTTTCAAAAAATGGGTAGAGTTAAATGGATCATACAGATGGATAACCTTCAAGCACTTTTCTATTCAACCTTCAGAGTTTTCTAAACTTTATCTTGTTCTTGCATTCTCCTATATTTTTTCACATAAGAAAGATAGCATCTTTTCCTTTAAGAGAGATTTATTGTTCCCTTTAATAATTGCAACCATCATTTTAGGCTTAATAATAGCTCAAAAGGATCTCTCAACCGCTTTTGTAATAGGAACATTCCTCATATTAGCCATGTTCCTTGGTGGTGTACCAATGGGTATTATTATATATCTTGGTATATTTACTTTATGTATATTTGTAATTTTAAGTTTTACTGCCGATTACAGGATAAAAAGATTGATAGCTTTCTTTTTGCCCGGGAAAGATCTTGCAAATATCTCATTTCAAAATTATCAATCGTTGAGATTTTTAGGTCTTGGAGGATTCGCAGGCAAAGGGATAGGATGGATTTCAAGCAGTGGGGAGTATCTTCCACTTTCTTATTCAGACTTCGCATTTTCCAGTATTTCCTGTGAAATGGGATTGATAGGTGGATTTTTTATAATTATTTGCTATTTGATAATTGCAATTAGAGGATTTTCTGTTTCTTTTGACACATCAAATAAGTTTGATTTTTTTAGTACTACTTTTTCGACAATAATGCTTATAATTCAAGCTGCTGTGAACATTTCAGTAGTTACCGGTATCCTGCCACCTACAGGTATAACTCTTCCCTTTGTTTCTTATGGAGGTTCTTCTCTTGTTGTCTCAATGATTTTTGTCTCAATTATAATCAAAAATAGAGCTAAAACAGAGATTCGCTATAATTTTTAATCTATTTTTACAGGTGGTTAATTCCATTTACCTTTTTAAGAGAATAAAATTTTTGATTTGCACAATTTTTTTTAAATTTCATTTTAAGTTATGAGTTATAGATTCTCTTTTATATAGTATCAAGTTTATTGTGAGACTATTGGTTGGAACTTTCGATATTAGTATGAAAATTATTTTCAGCACTTTCGACCATAAGCTGTAGTATAAAAGTCTTATTTCCGGGATTTAGACTGCGATTTGAATTTAGTAGAATAATTCAGGAGAATTATTTATGAAACTTGATGCTCAGGATAAATACAAATTAAGAGATAAAAAAGATATCAATTCAAACCTTTTGAATATTTTATTTCTTTTATTCATAATATTGTTATTGGTTTTAATTTTATCCTTTATATTATATACAGGTAAAACGAAGTTAACTGATTCGATTTTAAAGATAGAAGGAATAGATAATATTTATAAAGATGAATTTTATGAAAAATTTAAAAATTTCAGTATTTTGCAGGTAATATTGCCAAATTTTAAAAAAATTGCTAAAAAATTATATTTTGTTGAAGATATAAAGATAAAGTATATCCCCGCCAAAAATATTTCAATCAAAATAGAACCAAAACCAATTTATTGTATTATTTATGATAGAGTAAATGGCTTTTTTTATGCTATTTCGAAGGATAAAACAGTTTTAAAGGAGATTCTTGATTTATCAATCTTAAATTATACCCTTATTTCGATTCCTTTAAATAAAAAATTTTATCGAGGCGATATACTTCCAGTAGATTTTTCAAACTTAGAATTCTATAATAAAGATCCTAATATATCCGAAATTATTTTAGAGGATGACAATTATTACGCAACATGTAACTTTCAGGAATTTATGATTTTTTTTGGTTCATTTGTATCCAGAGCTAAAATGGACAATCTAAGTATTTTGATGTCTATTATGCTAAGCAGTCCAAATATTTTAAATATAAGTAACGCAAATGGTTCTCAAGGATTTCAAAATAAAAAAATACTGATAGATCTTTCATATCCATTTGTCGGAAGGATAAAATTTATCGATGGTTAAAGTATTTGAATAAAGCTATATTTATGATATAAGTATTATATCAATAAAATAATTGAAAATAAAGTTAGTTTTTTATAAATAGAACGGAGCAGGAATATTGAAAAATAACATAATAGCTGCTTGTGATATAGGTTCATCTAAAGTATGTTGTGGTATCGCAAGGATTGATGAAAACGCTGAATTTTCTCTTATTGGTTTTGGAGAAGTTCCATCTAAAGGGATTCGTAAAGGTGTTGTATCAAACATAGAAACTGTTACAACAAATATCACAGATGCAGTTACTGCAGCAGAAATTATGTCAGGTGAAAATGTATCTTCTTTGACTTTAAATATAAGTGGTGATCATATTAGCAGTACAAATTCTATAGGAGTTGTTGCAGTTTCTGGCAAGAATAAGGAAATTAATTACGAAGATGTTCGAAGAGTTATTGAAGCAGCCAGGACAGTTGTTATTCCTAAAGGTAGAGAGCTAATTCATGTTCTTGAGCAGCATTACTGCGTTGATGATCAGAGTGATATTAAATATCCCATTGGTATGACTGGCGTTCGTCTTGAAACATCTGTACATCTTGTTTCTGGATCGATGATGCTCCTTAGAAATTTAAAGAATGCTGTTATAAGAGCTGGGTATAATTTTCAAGATATAATCATATCTTCTTTAGCTTCAGCAGAAGCTTGCATATCGCAGGATGAAAAAGAATTGGGAGTTCTGGTTATAGATATTGGTTCGGATATGACAGATATGATATGTTATCATAATGATGCTGTTGCTTATTCAGCTTGCATACCTCTTGGTGGCTCATATATTACAAAGGATATATCAATTATTCTCAAAATTCCCATAAAAGAAGCTGAAAACATCAAAAAGAATAGTGGGAATGCTTATCCTTCTTTGGTAGATGAAGATGAAAAAGTTGAAGTACCTGCTATTGGAGCAAATCCATCCAGACTGGAATCTAAAAAATTAATATCACAAATAATTGAAGCAAGGGTCAAAGAAATACTTGGCCTTGTTGAAGATAACATGGAAAAAGCTGATCTTCGCAAAAAGATATCTTCTGGTATAGTTGTTACTGGTGGAACAGCTAAACTTGCAGGAATAGAAAACCTTATATTTGATGTTTTAAAAGTCCCTGTCAGAGTTGGTTATCCTTATGGATTCAATTCTGTAAATACAAATATTTTTTCTCCTGAATATTCAACGCTTGTTGGGCTTTTGCTTTTAAGTGTTGAAGATAGTAAAACGAATATGAAACCAAAAGAAAAAAAAGGTTTTTTTGATCAATTTAAAAATTTTTTTAGTAAATAAAATTGGGTCATCTGGCAGTTAGCTTCTATAGCTCTTCACTTTTTTGTATGGGTAATTATTTCTTTTTTTAAGTTGTAATAAAGAAAAAGTTTATGCTATACTTAGTTGTGAATAGCCTAAAAAGTAATCATTAACTGGAAATACTATAAAACTTGAAAAAAAATAATTATGTTGTATAATATTGAAAATTAAGAAAAAAAGATAAAATTATTATAAATTTAATTATTGCTATATTGTTTAATATAAAGTTGTGCTATAATTACACTATATTATTTTATATTATTCGATAGGTTAGTATTATAATTGTTGATCTAATCTTATTAGACTAGAAGATATTTATTTTACAATTTTTTGATTTTCTTTTTAAAAGTTAGACGGTGGGGGGATTCACCGTAGTGGGAGGGGGGAGTAATGGATTTTTCTATTCGAGTTACAGATAGTGAAGATAATTCCTTACCTATACCGAAGATTAAAGTTGTTGGTGTGGGTGGTGGCGGACAAAATGCTGTCAATCATATGATTGATTCCGAAATCACTGATGTCGATTTCATTTCTTTGAATACTGATAAACAAGCTTTAGTTAATTCCAAGGCAAAGATAAAGATTCAAATAGGTTCTAAGCTCACTAAAGGTTTAGGTGCTGGATCAAACCCTCAAATTGGTGAAAAAGCAGCTGAAGAGGACCAGGCAAAAATACGTGATGCACTTAAAGATGCTGATCTTGTTTTCATCACTGCTGGCATGGGTGGGGGAACGGGAACTGGAGCTGCTCCAGTTGTTGCTCGAATAGCCAGAGATCTTGGAGCTCTCACAATCGCCATAGTTACAAAACCATTTTCTTTTGAAGGTAAAACAAAAATTAACAAGGCAGAAGAGGGGATTAGAAAGCTAAGAGGTTATGTTGATACGCTTATAGTTATCCCTAATGACAAACTTACCCAGCTTTCAAAATCTTCTATCTCTTTGTTTACGGCATTTGCTATGTCAGACGATATACTCAGACATAGTGTTCAGGGTCTTTCTGAAATATTAACAAAACATGGATTTCTTAATGTAGATTTTCAGGACTTAAAAACTGTTCTAAAGAATCAGGGTTATGCACTTCTAGGTATTGGCGAAGGTACTGGAGAGAATAGAGTCCTTGAAGCAGTTAGTAAAGCACTTTCAAATAATCTTATAGAAAATGTTTCAATAGAAGGTGCAAAAAATGCTATTGTTAATGTTGAATGTGCCAGTGACTTTCAGATGAATGAGTACGAACTCATAATGAAAACCATTGCAGAAAAAATGGATGAGAATGGCCAGGTTAAATTAGGAATAATAAAAAATGAGTCATTCAAAGATCAGGAAAAGATCAGGGTTACAATTATAGCCACAGGTTTTTCTGAAAAAGATGAACAGGCTATTGCAAAAGAGTTTACCGGCGATGAGAAAATAGCAAATGTTGGCAAATCAAGAGATGCAATCGGAAATGAAAATATTAAAGAGGAAAAGAAAGAAGAAACCCATATTTCTAATGGAACAAACGGCATTTATGAGAGAATTATCCCTATTAATAGCTACGAGGAGATTAAAAATCAAATATTTGGGGATTCAACTGAAATTCCCGCTTTTTTAAAACAGAAAAAAATAGTTGAAAAAAATTGATTTTATCTCATAAGTTTTTATTTTTTAGTGAGAAAGTCATAAATAGATGCCATCTTCTTGTGGCAGTTGTATAAAAATATTTTCCAGAGCTTTTAACGTTAGACTGTTGTAAACAGAGAAGAGTCACATTTATTATTGTTTTCAGGATTTATATATATCTTTTTATTGAATACGAATCTATCTGTTGTGTGAGCACAGAAATACTATTTTCAAGAAAATATTAGATGAAATATGAAGGTGATCATAATTTTCAGGAAACATGGATTTTAAAATCAATACAAAATCTCAAAGTGTCAGATGATGTAGTAATAATATACCCAAATTCATATAAGGTCGGCTCATCAAATCTTGGTTTTCATAGTATTTTTGAGCAACTTGCTATAAATGGAAAACGAGCTGCAAGATTTTTTATAGATTCAAGAACTCTAAAATTCTATTCCCCGGATACAAAATTAAGATTAAAATCATTTAGAAATATTTATATTTCAATCTCTTTTGAAAATGATCTTATTAACCTTTACAAAGCATTAAGACAGGAAATGGGTGATGATGCTAGCGTTTGGCCGGAGATAACAATAGGTGGCGCTGCAGTGAATACAAGTCCTTTCCTATTTACCGGTATAGCAGATTTAATGGGTATTGGTGATTCTGAATTTTACTTCGAGAATTTTGGCTATTTATTTGAAAGTAATAGATTTTATGATTGTAAACAGATAGATGAATATTTTAAAAAACCGTTAGAGCCTTTTGATGAAAAATCCATTTTTGAAGACTCCAATTTTGATAACAAAAAAAATTTTTCAACAATACTAAAAATATTCTTTCAAAACTGGAATAAGATTTGTGATAGGCAGATTCCTTTTGCTTCAAATTTTATTTCACCATTTTCTGCTTTTCCAGATTATTTTCTTATAGAAATATCTCGTGGTTGTCCTTTTTCCTGTGCATTTTGTTCTTTTGGTAACTTAGGTAAACCATACGATCTCTTTCCGATTGAGAAGATTATTGAAAAGATAGAAAGAGGATACTCTTTTACAAAACAAATCGGACTTGTTTGTGCAGCCTTACCACCAATCGGCTATATTGAAAATATAGTTTCAAATTTTCCCGATGCTAATTTGCATTTTTCATCACTTAGAGTTGACAGCTTTGATGATAGATACATTGATATTTTTTCAACTTTAAAAGTCCAGACAGTTACATTGGCTCCTGAAACGGCGAATGAAAACATTCGAAAAAAGCTTGGTAAAAATTTTTCAGATGCCCAGATCATTGAACTTATAAAAAACTTCGTGAAAAATGGTATTTATAAGTTTAAGCTTTACTTTATAATAGGACTAAAATTTTCTAATCAAAGAAAACAAATGTCAGATAATGAACAGTTTGAAAATTCAAAGATTTCGGAAGAGGAAATTTATTCTGAAATAGAAGAGCTTATAGATTTTATAGATAAAATTCAATCGAATGTTTACTCTCAGACAAGAATTTTACCATATATATCAATATCAATAAATCCTTTTATACCAAAACCTTCATGCAGGTGGTGGTTTTTTCCATTTATTTCTAAAAATGTTTATGAAAAATCAAGGAAAATTATAAACAAAAAAATATATAATAGAAAAAAGATAGATGTTGATTTCTTTTCATATAGAGAAGCTTTGAAGGAATATCTTCTTTCGTGGGGTATTAAAGATAATTTGAAAAATTAAATTTTCAGTTTGTCCTTATAATAGCTTAAGCTTTTGTAGCAATGTTCTGGACAATACGCATAGTCAAATAAACTTCAGATAGTAAAATTATCAGGTTTCTTACTCTTGACTTTAGACTTTTGGCTTTTGACTGTTGTACTTTGAACTATGTTACTAAAAATATTATTCCCGGACTTTCGACTGTAGTATATAAATAAAAATTATTGATAAAAATTAAAGAGAAGATAGCAAAATACTTTATATTTTTTGCTTTTGATATTATAATGTTAAAAATGTAATTTTGTTATGCATATATATTTTTATTTTATTAGCGAAATTAAAATATTCATTTTTTATGCATTAGATGAATAAATTTATCTGTAAAAGGAAATTATTAAGTATAATAAGGAGGTTTCAAAGTTGTTTCAAAGAAAATTTATTTACCTTTTGCAAAAAATATTTGATGATTCCCCCATGATAGTATTTTGTTGCAAAAAAATTCATCATGATGATTTTGATTTAATATATTACAATGAAAACTTCAAACAAACTTTGATGTACGATGATGAATTTTTTAAAAAAACAAAGCTTCAAGATTTACTACATGAAAAAGAAAAAAGTTCAGTTTTTGAAAAATTGGATCAATCCAGTATAGATGGGAAAATCCAATTTGTTACATCTTTCAAAACGAAAGGAGATGAATACATTGACCTTATCATCGATGCCATATTTCTTAACAAACAAAAAAAGAATACTGTGCTTTTTATAGCTAACCAGATAGAAAATTTGCAGAATATTGAAGGCAATAAACTTATAAACTATTTTTTAAATTATCTTGATGAAGTACATTATATCGAAAACTTATCTTTCAAGAAATTTATTCATCTTTCTGAAAACATAGAGGACATTACAGGTTTTGCAAAAGAGGAATTGGACTATCAGAAATTTCGTGAGCAGATATACTCTGAAGACAAAGAGAGAATTCTCTATGATTTCTCAGGTGAAAGTTTTAATGATGATTTGAAAAATAATCTTACATATAGATTTATAAAAAAAGATGGTAGTATAATCTGGCTTAACGATATATTTACTGTGATTGCAGGAAAAGATGGCTCTGCACTTTATACTATTGGAAGTTTGAGAGATGTAACAAATCTTAAAGAAAAAGAAGAACAGATACTTAACTTACAGCAACAACTGGCACAAAAACAAAAAATGGAAGCACTTGGAAGGTTTTCAAGTGAAATTGCCCATGATTTCAACAATATTTTATCCGGAATAAAGTCAAATGGAGAATTGCTTTATAAATATGTAGAAAATTTAGATAAGTTTATTAATTCAATTAAAAAACTTAATATTGATGAAGAATATCTGAGTGAGATAACTAAAATCAAATCAGAGTTATCTGATTCACTTGAAGATCTTGCAGAAATAATAACGAAAGCTTTATCGTTGACTTCAAATTTGCTAACATTTTCTAGAATTAAATCTAACACGGTAGAAAGACTGGATCTGAATGAGGTAATATTAAAATTAAAATTGATTATTAAAAATATTTTAAAAAAAGGTGTAAATATAGATGTTCAAATATTGGGATCCCCTTTGTATATAGAAATAAGCAGAACAAATATTGAGCAAATACTTCTTAATCTCTTAATAAACTCAATTGATGCTATAAACGAAAATGGAAATATAACTATTAAAACTGAAAAAATATCAAAAGAAGAAGATAGAAGACTTCAAATTTCTCAAATCGAAAAGAGATTTTACGCAAAAATAACCATAAAAGACGATGGTTACGGAATACCTGAAGAACTAAAATCCAGAATATTTGAACCGTTTTTCACCACAAAGCAAAATAAAGGGACTGGTCTTGGTTTATCAATAGTCTATTCTCTTGTTCAGCAAGCTGATGGTTACATTGATTTTGAATCCAGTATTGGAAATGGCACTGCCTTTTTTATATATTTTCCAATTGTTGAATAATTTTATTATTTATGTTTATTTTATTATGCTCCAGTATTTTTCATAAAAGCTTGTAGTATAAAGGGTAGAGAGTCATAAAATATTTTTATTGACTTGTGACTTTGTTAATCAGCAAAGATTTATATATTACTAAAAATGTAAAAGTAAATCTAATATAAAGAGATACGGTAACTTGTTAAGTGCGTTATACCTGAAATCTTTCTGCTATTAATATGATAATATAAAGAGATACGGAACATAAGGAAATTATGAAAATAAAACCTGTCGAAATTTCCAGTGAAATAGTGTATGATAATGATTTTATATATCTTCAATCCATGTGTTCATATCAATATCATAAAATTCAATCTCTAGAAGAGCAGATAAAAAATCTTGCAGCAACAAACTGTTATCTTATTAGATTATCTGCCAGAAATAAAGAGGAGCTTGAAATAGCAAATAAGCTCAGAAAAAAATATGAGAGAGAAGATTTTGTATTTGTCGCTGATACACATTTTGATGCCAGTATTACTGCATTAGCCATTGAAAGTGGTTTTAAAAAAGTTAGAATAAATCCAGGCAACATGGATAAAAAAATGCTGGAATCTCTTGCAAAGTCAGCTAAAGATAGACAATGCACAGTTCGTATAGGTATAAATGGCGGTTCTTGCAGGGAAAAACTGGGGAATAATTTTAGTATACAGGATATTGTAAACCTTTTTAAGGAATACATAGAACCTTTTGAAAAGATCAATCATGAAAAGATCGTTCTATCTGCGAAATTTTCTGATTATAATCTCTGCGCTAGAGTAAATGAATCTTTATCAGATTGCTTCTTTTATCCTATACACCTTGGAGTAACGGAAGCTGGTGGATTAATTCGATCTACTGTTCACCATACTATCTTTCTTCAAAAAATGTGTAAAAAGAAAATAGGTTCTACATTGAGGGTATCTATGACAGGAGACCCTCTGACCGAGATAGAGATTGGAAATCAGATACTCAAGGCTATTGGCAAATATAAAGGTATAGAAGTCATATCATGTCCAACCTGTGGTAGGACCTGGGGGGATTTAACTTTCTATCTAAATGATTTTCTGGAAAGGATAAAAGATATCGAATATAGCATATTAAAAAGAAACAAAATGCCTCAGAAACCAATCAAAATTGCTATTATGGGTTGTGAAGTCAATGGTCCAGGAGAAGCAAGTGATGCAGATGCTGGAATATCATTAACAAAAAATGGTGCAATATTTTTTGAAAATGGTAATATTATTGATAAAATAAAAAAAGAACAGATATCTGATTTTCTATGCAACTACTTGAAATCTCATCTTTCTTATTGAAAGAATCGTTTAAAACAAAATTATTTTCTTTCTGAATTATTTATGTTGTTATGCATACAAAAAAGAAAGATTAACGATAAATTTATAAATTATAAACTTGATAAAAAATAAAGGGACCTTCAATACATACTCGTTCATCCAGCAAGTGCACGGATACTTTAAAAAAAAGAAATGTATAAATTCTTATAACAATAATGAACAAATATAATTGTTTGTTTTTTTGCTTTTTACTTTCTTTTTATGACTTAACCTGAAAAAGAAGCGAATAGTAAAAATAGGTTGTTCGTAAACTATCTTTGTATAGCAAAGCTTTTAAAACTAACGAAGGGCGAGAAGATAATTTGGCGGATCTCCCAAAAATAATTTATCAATGCACAATTTAAAATTCTTGTTTCTTGACAAAAATTAAGGCAATTGTAGATTCGTTTTATGCAAAAAGATTCTATTGGTGTTTTTGATTCTGGTGTTGGTGGCTTAACGGTTCTTAAAAGTCTTATCGAGCTGCTCCCGGATGAGAATTTTATATACTTTGGAGATATAGCAAGATTGCCATACGGTACAAAATCTGATCAAACTATTAAAAGGTATGGCTTTCAAGATGCTTCCTTTCTTATAGAGAAAGGAGTTAAGCTTATAGTGGTTGCATGCAACACTGTTTCTTCAGTTGCTCTTGAGTCTCTTCAAGAAAATTTCGATATACCAATCATTGGCGTTATAGAACCAGCAGCTAAAGTTGCCGTATCGATAGCAGATAAATCTCTCGGAATAATCGGAACGGCTGCTACTATCAAATCAGAAAAATATATTATGCTTTGTCAAAAGTTTGCTCAAAATGAAGGTAAGAGTTTATCTATATTGCAAAAACCCACTTCGCTTCTTGTTCCATTTATTGAAGATGGCTGGAAGGACAGCAATATTCTTGAATTAGTTATAAAAGAGTACTTTAAAGATTTTATTGAAAAAGTAGATACTCTTGTTCTTGGATGCACTCATTATCCGATTATTCAGGATAAGATTCAATCAATCTGTGGTAAAAATATTAAAATTATTAACTCAGCAAATGCAGTAGCCTATGAAGTAAAAAGGACTCTTGAAAAGAATAAGATAGAAAATATAGTAAAAAATAAAAAAAATCGTGATGTTAGATTATATGTTTCAGATTTTAATGATACGGTTTTTTACCTTACTGAGCTAATTCTTGGAAACAAATATCCTTTGAAAAAAATTGAACTTGTTGATATTTTTGGTTCATCCAGCAAATGAATACTTTCTTTCTCTATTTGGGAAGCGTATATTATAGGATGGAAAAAAAATACAGAGAAATAAAATTTTCATTAAAATTACTTCTTAATAAAAGTGAAAGGTGTTGATTTAAAAAAATGAAGGGTTATAAATACAAATAGAGTATATGTCATGTGTGATAAGTTGTTTCACCAGAATATTTTTAAAAAAAAGAAAGAGGGATAAATGAATTCAAATTCAAAAAAGTTGATTGCAATTTTTATTATCATTTTTTCAATAATTTTAATTTCTGCTGAAGCTGATTATATAATATTAACAGTTAATGATCAGGCGATTACATATTTGCAGTTTGTAAAAACTTACAATCTATATATATCTCAGTTGAAACAGCAAGGAGTTGCTGTTTCAGACCCTGTCAAAGAGACAATAGATTATATGATTCAAGATATCCTCATTACTCAAGATGCTGAAGAAAAAGGGATTAAGGTAACTAACGAAGAACTACAAAATTATATAGATCATATTTTAAAGAGCTACAGTATTACAATAGATGAACTTGAAAACCAACTAAAAATGCAGGGGATGACTCTAACTGATTACATGGAAGCTCAAAAAAAACAGATTCTTATGTATAGATATATTCAGAATGTCATAGAACCGAAAGTTAAAAAGCCGACTAAAACTCAAATTACAAATTTCTATAATGAAAATAAAGAAAAATTCAAAGGCTCTTACCAATATACAACAATTATTATCAGGACAGTAGTTTCACAAGATGCATCGTTTAAAGAAAGATTAAGTTTAAAAAAGGTAATGGATAAACTTCTCACTATTTTGAATGAAGATAATTCAAAATTGAACAAATCTTTTATTGAAAGTTTTGCACTGGAAAATAAGGTTCAGCTTGTTTTTGAAGAAAGTCAATATTACCCTGAACTTGAAGGTGCTGATTTAGCTGAGGCACTGTCTGATCTCACAACTGGAAAGTTAAGTTCTGTTGTAGAACTCGATAATAATTTTTATATATTCATGCTCAAACAAAAGGTTAAAATCGATTATATTCCACTTAATGCAGTCCAGCTTAAAATCTATAATTACCTTCTGGAGCAAAGGAAAATGGAATTATTCCAGACTACTATAGATAATCTTAAGAAAAATGCTGTAATAGTTTGGTTTGTTAATATTACAAGCATAAAGTTACCCTAAAAAATCTAAAAAAATGGAAAAAAAGAAAGATAAGGGTGATTTTGTTTCTTTTAAAAGGCAGGGAAGGATTTTATCTTTTCAGGCAATTTATTCCTATTTTTTAAATCCTATCAATCTTGATGATTTGATACTTTTTTCATGGAATAAAACTATACCCCCCAATGTATACAAATTTGCAAGAAAATTGACAAAGATGACTATCGAAAGAGAAGAAGAAATAGTCAAAATACTTGAAAAGGTTATGAAAGATCCTTTATACTCACAAATTTCAGAGATCGAAAAGAGCATATTACATATATCCGTATGCCAGCTACTTTATTTCAAAAATATTTCAACTTCAATAATTATAGATGAAGCTATTGAACTTGCAAAATCTTACGCAACTGCAAAAAGTTACAGAATGATTAATGCTGTTTTAGACGCTGTGAAAAAAGATCTAATCAATTCTCAATAAAAAGTTATGATAAGAATAATGGTTTTATGAAGAATCAGCTTAATTACAAGAGTAAATATTTTTCATCAAAAAAAAAGATTTCCAGGCAAGCTCTTATTGTGGTGGCATTTTTGTTCTTTATCTTTTTGATAATACTTTTTGTCATGATAATGGCTTTTTCTAACTCGAATGAGGAAAAATCCAGAAGCATCATGTTTGATGAGACAAGTATAAAAAGCGAACTGAGATTTTTCTGGGATTTGAAAGAATATGATATTCTTGAAGGCAAAGTAGATAAATATCTTGAGCAAAAATTACCAAAAAAATTATATGAAAACTTGCTAGTGGTGAAGCAGTATATACTGTTAATTAAGAATGATTCTCATGGGATTGCCAATTATCTTGAAAAATACAGGAAAAAAATTAGCAAATCTGACTATTACTTTCTTTCTGGTTACAAATGTTATCTTGATAAAGATTACAAAAATTCTTTAAAATATTTTAGCAAAATATCTAAAGATGAGCAAATATATTATGATGCAGCCGTGATTTCTGGCAAAATATATCTTGAGAAAAATGATTTAAATTCAGCGATAAATACTTTAAATGGTATTAGAAATAAGGATTCATTAATTTTTTATGACCTTGCGGTTCTTTACTCATTAAAAAGCGATTTTAACCTGGCAGTATCCGAACTTGAAAGGATCTCAAAGGACTTTATAGACAAGGAAATACTTGATTTTAAGCCTTCATTATTGTTAGTAAGATCTTATATCGAACTTGGCGATTATGAAAAAGCATCTAACAATATAAAAAGTCTTGGAGATTATCCATTTCTAATTGATACATACCTTTATAATTTTATTTTAGTATCATATAAAACTGGAAATATAGATAACTTAGAAAACATATATGTTGAATTGATTCAAAATGATAACTATCCACCAGAAGTTTACCAGATTTATTATATAGTTAATTTTTTTAATGGTGATTATCAAAAAGCTATAGAAATATTCAAAAGCAAAAAGGATAAGATATTTATTTCAAAAGATAGTTACAACAAGATGCTTTTTTTGCAGGTCTATATGCTTGATAAAAAGAAAGCATACGATGATATAAGCGAACTTTTGAATTTTAATATTTTATCCAGTGTCGATGCCCAATATCTTCCATTTTTTTTATCAATATACAAAGATGCTATGATTGGTACAGGAAAAGCAGAACAACTGGAAGTAACTCTTTTTTCACTCTTAAAAAGCAGAAATGAAAAATTGATTATTCTCCAGGAACTTTCAGATCTTTACATACTTTCTGGTAATATAGATAAAGGAATTAGTCTTCTTCACGACGAAAAAATAATAGGCAATAAGCCTGCTGAATATTATTTAATTCTCGCAAAACTCTACATTGCAAAAAAAGATTATGAAAATGCATCGAAAATCCTTGATACTGTGAGCAGAATGGATATAGACTCTGTATCAAAAGATAAGGTTTTTTCACAATTGGCTTATTTTTCATTGATCTTAAAAAAATACGATGATTTTGAAAGAAACTACTCAATGATTTCAGAATCTCAAAAAAATACCCCAGATAATCAATTGTTATATCTAAATTATGCAATTTCTATCAGAGATTATCAAAAGATAATTGATTATTCAAGTTCACTATTAGAAAAATATCCAGATGATAAAAATATGCTCTTTTATCTTGGTATTGCCTATTATGAAACAAAACAATTTTCCAATTCTATTCCAGTATTTGCAAGATTAATAGAAATAGAAAAGAACTTAAAGTCAAAAGCAATTTATGCAATATATCTTGGAAACTCATATGCTTATCTTGGAAATATACAAGAGAGTCTATTTTTTTATAAACAGGCAGCAGTATGGGATCCAGATCAAAACTATAGTATGCTCAATAGCAAAATGATTGAAGATAATAAATTTGAAGATTAATGAAATAAAATCATATTTTCTAATTGCAATTATTAAAAAATAGTTTAATTTGATTATGTACCTTTTTAATTAATTATATAAAATATAAAGAGTGCAAGTATGGAAAAGATTTATAAAGAGAGGACAAATATGGCAACTAAATCTGAGTCTCTTTTAAATTCTTTAATAGGTGAAAACTCAGTTTTTGAAGGTAAATTTTATATTGCTGGTAGTCTTAAGATTGACGGTAAATTTGAAGGTGAGGTTAAAACTGAAGAAGAACTTATTGTTGGAGAATCTGGTAAAGTGAAAACTGATATCTATGCTAAAAGAGTCACAGTTGCTGGAACAGTTATTGGCAATATTGATGCCGAGGAAGAAGTCAAACTTCTTTCAACTGGTAAAGTACTGGGTAATGTTACAGCACCTAAAGTTTATATTGAAAATGGAGTCATGATAAAAGGTGAAGTTAGAATTCACGCTGGTCAAAAAACCAATCTTGAATCTATTATTCTTGATAATTATGCTAAAGGCCCCAAAATTCCTCAAAATCTTGGTAAATCAACAAATGAACCACCTAAACAACCCCAGCCTCAACATCCTGCTCCCGCTAATAACGCATCTCATTAGTTTTTTATATTTTGTGTGGTAATACAGGATATTTTATGTTAACTTTTTTTTGACTTTAATAACGTTATGGTTGCCTTTTTTAAGGCAACCTTTTTTTAAAGAACAGAGTAAAAGATGAAAATTTTCAACGCTCAGGAGTTACTTCAACCTTTACTTTTTAATTAAAAATAATTTTTAATAATTGTATCAAATTAGTTTTAACTATAATATATAATTTTCTATTCTTTTCTTTTATTTATTTTACAGCACAACTCAACTTTAGACCGTCCTGCTTTTGACTGTAGTAAAATATTAATACTAATTATTCTAAGATTGCCCTGGTAAACTGACGATATATAAATAAAAAGAGTAAAATTAGTTAATATTGATAATAAAAAAGGCTGGTTTATTAAATGATATTTATTAAAACCGATGAACAGATTAATATTATGAGAGAAGGAGGCAAATTACTCGCAAATTTGCTTCTTGAAATCGAACAACTTTTAAAACCAGGTGTTTGTGCAAAAGATATAGACATGTATGCCTATAATTATATTCAAAAAGTTGGGGGAAAACCATCTTTCTTAAACTATAATGGTTTTCCTGCATCGATCTGCTTTTCTATAAATGAAGTCCTTATACATGGTATTCCAACATATGATATGATTGTTAAAGATGGTGATATAGTTTCTATAGATGCTGGTATAATATATAGAGGTTTTCATACTGACGCAGCCAGAACATTTATTATTGGTGATGTGCCGGAGGAGATAAAGCAACTTGTAAAAGTCACAGAGGATTCCTTTTTTGAAGGGATCAAATATGCAAAAGCAGGTAATAGACTTTCCGATATCTCTTCAGCGATAGAAAAGTTAATAGTTAAAAATGGTTTTTTTGTGGTGAGAGAATATGTTGGTCATGGTGTAGGTAGATCGCTTCATGAAGAACCATCAATACCCAATTATGGTAAACCTGGCAATGGTCCTATTTTACAAAAAGGGATGACTCTTGCCATTGAACCGATGGTTTTGATGAAATCTCCAAGAGTTGCAACTAAAAGTGATGGATGGACAGTATCTTCAACAAATGGATTACCAACAGCCCATTACGAAAATACTATTGTCGTAACAAACAATGGTCCTGAAATTTTAACAATTTGATTATTGCTTTCTGAATTATTTAGTTTTTTAATTTTCTGGGAATAATCAATTTGCATTTTTTTATAAGTAATGAAATTTGATGAAAAGCATTCATGATTGAAAGATCATTAAAAATATATATAAAGGATCTTTTATGGCAGAGTCTGAAAAAAAGATCCAGTTTCTAAAAGATTTAATACATGTTGCTAAATCTGAATTACAGGCTGATCTTATCATTAAAAATGCACGAATTGTAAATGTTTTAAATGAATGCATTGAAGATGGTGATATAGCTATATATAAAGATAGGATTGCTGGTATTGGAAGATATGATAATGCTAAATCTATCATTGATGCGCAGAAATCTTTTGTAACACCTTCTTTGATAGATTCTCATATGCATATTGAAAGCACCATGCTTATCCCATATGAGCTTTCAAAAGCTCTTATCCCTGAAGGAACCACAGTAATAATTGCAGATCCTCATGAAATTGCTAATGTTTGCGGGATAAATGGAATAAAATTTTTGATAAAAAACTCCGAAAATCTTACACTTGATTTTTATTTTATGGCTTCAAGTTGTGTCCCGGCAACCGATTTCGAAACATCGGGAGGCATTCTGGATGCAAGGGTATTGAAAAAGCTGGTAAAAGAAAGAAAAATACTTGGTCTTGCAGAAGTCATGAACTATCCTGATGTAATCTCCGGGAATCCACAGATTCTTTCTAAATTATCCTTATTTGAAAATAAAAAAATAGATGGCCACTGCCCTGATTTATCGGGAAAAGACTTGAATGCCTATATAAGCTCTGGTATAGAAGCCGACCATGAATGTTCAAACATAAAAGAAGCTTATGAAAAACTCAGCAAAGGGATGTACATAATGATTCGCGAAGGATCCGTGACAAAGGATCTTTTGAATCTAGTAGATTTAATAACAGAAAAGACAAAGCATAGAATCTTACTTTGTACCGATGATAAACACCCTGATGATATTATTTCACATGGTCATATAAATAATTCTATAAATCTGCTTATAAATAGAGGAATATCCCTTCCAGTAGCAATAAGGCTGGCAACTTTAAATCCAGCAATATTTTTCAACCTTAAAAATAAAGGAGCTGTGGCTCCTGGATTCTCAGCTGATTTGTTAATTTTTAATGATATTACAAATATTAAATGTGTCATTAAAGGTGGCAAAATTGTTTATAAAAATGAAAAAAATGAAGATTCAATAGACATTTTAGATGAAAATATAAATTCTGACAATAATATCAGCAAGAAAAAATATAATATTAACAAATGTAAGTCAAAAGAAAATATTTTGCAAAATGATAAATTTGAAAAAAAGGTTTTAAATACTATTCATCTTGCAAGGTTTAATATTAAGGATTTTCAGGTTAGAGCTTATTCTGATAAGATAAGAGTTATAGGGTGCAAGGATAAAAGTGTATTGACAGAGAATTTAATCATTGAGCCATTAATAGAAAATAATTATTTAAAATCAGATATAAAAAACGATATAATCAAAATATCTGTTTTTGAAAGGCATCACAAAACCGGAATACATTCAAATGGATTTATTCATGGAATAGGCTTAAAAAATGGAGCAATTGCAACTTCTATTTCTCATGATTCACATAATATTATAATAATTGGTGAAAATGATGAAGATATGCTGGTAGCATTAAGGCAAATTGAGATTATAGGGGGCGGAATAGTTCTTGCTAAAAATGGAAAAGCTCTCGATTACATAAAACTACCATATGCTGGACTTATGTCCGATAAACCTATAGCTTATGTGGCTAGGAAGATGGAAGAACTTCTAAAAATTGCAAAAGATGAAATTAAAGTTCGACTGGATGATCCATTTATGACTCTTTCGTTCATGTCTCTTGCAGTTATTCCTGAACTTAAAATTGTCGATAGAGGTCTTGTGGATGTTAATGAGTTTAAACTGGTAGACCTCTTTGTTTATTAAATATATTACGGTCTAAAGCCAAGAATAAAAAACTTGAAAATGCGAAAGCCTAACGTTTAAAGTCTAAAGTAAGGGAAAAATATCTTTATCAATACAGTCAAAAGTCGAAAGTCAGAGAAAATACTCATAATAAATTTTATCCTATTTTTATTTATCTTCTTTCAAAAATGGTTCACCTAATGCTTCAGGAGATCCAATCCTTTTAAGCAGATTTGATCTTGATGTAAAAATTAGTATTATTAATGTTGATAGATAAGGCAGCATCATTAGAAGACTTGGAGGTATACCCAATGGCTGTAAGAGATATTGTAAAATGTATATGCCTCCAAATAGATATGAAGTCCAGATGGCTTTTAGTGGATTCCAGTATGCAAAAATAGTCAAGGCTACTACAATCCAGCCTCTACCTCCGACCATACCTTCTATCCATTGTGGTATATATGCTGTTGAGAGATAAGCACCCCCCATTCCAGCCATAGCTCCACCTATAATTACAGCGATGTAACGATATAAATTAACATTAACTCCCAGAGAATCAGCCGCCTTAGGGGATTCACCCGCTGAACGAAGGTTTATTCCAACCCTTGTTTTATACAATAATATATATGAAAAAATTGCCAGAAAAAGTGCAATATAGAATAAAATATCCCTTGAAAATAAAACCGGTCCGATGATTGGCAATAAAGAAAGATAAGGTATCTTTATGCTGGAAAAACGATCAGGAAGAGGAATGCCTATAAAACTTCTACCAATAACACCGCTAATACCAAGACCTATCATTGTTAAAGCCAGTCCGGAAAGTGTTTGCTTGCCTTTCAATGTTATACAGATAAAGGCATGAATTGATGATAGTAGAGCAGCTG
>Ga0208826_1000656_pt1 | contig 34172 bp, 19 predicted proteins | sample AD_UKC115_MetaG_FD_184451 | JGI IMG/M metagenome (GOLD analysis project Ga0208826, IMG submission 184451) | Active sludge microbial communities of municipal wastewater-treating anaerobic digesters from Hong Kong - AD_UKC115_MetaG (SPAdes)... | ecosystem: Engineered > Bioreactor > Anaerobic >...
CCATCTACTACGTCTCGGTGCGGGCGGTGAACTCCTGGAACCAGGTCTCCCTGCCGATGGCCTCGTCCGGGGTCACCGTGTCGCGGCCGGTAGTGAGCATAGCCGAGGCCAAGGGTCTGGCGGACGGCACGCCGGTCTGCATCTCGCTGTCCGGCGTGAGCGCCAGCTTCCCGACCGCATTCTACATCCAGGATGCCAGTCGCGCATCCGGTATCCGAGTCGAGTCGAGCGCCGGCCCGGCTCCGAATGACGCCGTTCAGGTCTACGGGCGGCTGGGTCTTGTGGGCGGCTGCGAGAGAGCCCTGCTCGACTGCATGGTCGTGCCCGGCGCTTTCGGAGATCCCGTGGAGCCGCTCCTCATGAACCTTCGGTGGATCGGCGGCGAGTCGTTCGGCAGCTACACACCGGGAATCACCGGTGGCGCCGGCCTGAACAACGTCGGCCTGCTGGTCACCGTTGCGGGCAAGGTCACCGCCCTCACGTCGGACGGGTTCTACCTCGACGATGGGTCCGTCCTGCGGGATGACTCGGCCAGCGTCGGCATCAAGGTCTGGACCGGAGCGGGCAATTCGGCCTCCGTGGATCAGACGGTGATCGTCACCGGTGTCGTGTCCTGCAGGGCCGGCGCCGGTGGGGCCGTGTACCCGGTGATTCTCGCCAGGGATATCCTTCCCCGGTAGCGGTTACCGACCCTCAGATGAACAACGGCAGGCGGCGCACCCGCGTCGCCTGCCGTTCTTTTTGCGCCCCTCATTCGCACTGAGCCGCTGGGCGCGTTGACACGATCCTTCGGAGAGTGGTATAATTCCATAAACGGTCCTGCGCGCCGGCATCCCAGATGGATCAGCCGGCTTTTTGTTTGATGCGGCTTGCTTGATAACGGCAGGGCCTTATGAGAGTGATCTCTTCTCCGGCGAGCGATACGCCGGGTGCAATATTTCATGTTTGAAAGACTGAACGATATTCTGCCGCGCGTCACCAAGCCTGCGCGCTACACTGGTGGCGAGTACAATGCCGTGGTCAAGGACCATGCCACGGTAGCGGTCAAATTCGCCCTGGCATTCCCTGATACCTACGAGATCGGCATGTCCAATCTCGGGGTCCGCATCCTCTACCACACACTCAACTGCCGTCCCGACACCGCCGCCGAGCGCGTCTTCGCCCCATGGACCGACATGGAAGACCAGATGCGGCGGAACGATATCCCGCTCTTCACCCTGGAGACACGGACTCCGCTCCGTGAGTTCGACATCATCGGCTTCTCCCTCGGCTACGAGCTTGCCTACACCGCGATGCTCAACATGCTCGACCTCGCCGGACTGCCCGTCCGAGCGTCGGAGCGTGGGGACGACGCGCCGCTCGTCATCGCGGGCGGGTGCTGCACCGTCAACCCGGAGCCGATCGCCGAGTTCATCGATGCGTTCGTGGTCGGCGAGGGTGAGGACATCGTTCACGAGATCGTCGATCTCGTGAAGGCTCACAAGTCCGAGGGCAAGAGCGAGCTTCTGAAGCGTCTGGCGCTCCTGCACGGAGTCTACGTCCCGAGTCTCTACGAGGTTTCGTACAACGACGACGGCACGGTGCGGGAGGTTGTCCCGAAGGACGACTCCGTCCCGAAGGTCGTCACCCGGCGGATCGTGTGGGACCTGGAGAACGCGCCGTTCCCCGAGCGGCCGGTGATCCCCTTCATCGAGACGGTGCACGACCGCATCGCCCTCGAGATCATGCGCGGGTGCTCCCGGGGATGCCGTTTCTGCCAGGCCGGAACGGTCTATCGCCCTGTCCGCGAGCGCTCGCGGGAGAAGCTGATGGAGACCGCGAAGACCCAGGTCGAGTCCACCGGCTACGACGAGATCGCGCTGACCTCGCTCTCCGCCACGGACTACCGTGAGATACGCGACCTGGTGAGCGAGATCATCGAGACCTACGGGCCTGAGAAGATCGGGGTGTCGCTGCCGTCGATCCGCGTCGATGCGCCGTGCGTCGAGCTGGCGCACGAGATCCAGAAGGTCCGCAAGAGCGGCCTCACACTTGCGCCGGAAGCCGGCACTCAGCGGATGCGCGACGTGATCAACAAGAACGTCACCGAGGAAGACCTTTTCAGCGCGGTCGAGGAGGCGTTCAAATGCGGCTGGCAGACGATCAAGCTCTACTTCATGATCGGCCTCCCCACGGAGACCGACGAGGATGTTCGCGGGATATCGAAGCTCGCCATGAAGGTCGCGCAGATCGGACGCCGAGTGATGGGACGCAAGCCGACGGTGAACGTCAGCATCTCCAACTTCGTGCCGAAGCCGCACACGCCGTTCCAGTGGAGCGCGCAGGACACGATCGAGGAACTCGAGCGCAAGGCCACGCTCGCCAGATACGCGATCACGGACCGCGCGGTCAAGTTGAGCTGGCACGAGGCCAGGACGAGCGTGTTGGAGGGAGTCCTCGCCCGCGGAGACCGCAGGGTGGGGGAGGCGGTCTACCTCGCGTGGAAGAAGGGCTGCCGGTTCGATGCGTGGCATGAGCATTTCAACTTCGACGCATGGCTGGCGGCATTCGAGGAGTCCGGGGTCGATCCTGCGTTCTACGCTCACCGCGCCAGGAGCATCGACGAGGTTCTGCCGTGGGACCACATCGACTGCGGTGTGACCAAGAGATTCCTGATGGCCGAGAACGAGCGCGCGCAGAGGGGTGAGGTCACCCAGGACTGCCGGCTCGACCGGTGCTCGGGCTGCGGCCTGACGCGGCTGATGCCGAGGGGTGAAGATATAGACGTTCCTTGTCCTGCAGGAGCGGCTTCCTAGCCGCGAAGCGCGGTATCGCGGCTGGGAAGCCGCTCCTACAAGGTGATAGGGAGAGGATTCGAATGTTCCGTGTCCTTCTGCGGCTGAGAAAAGGTGAACAGGTCAAGTACATCGCTCATCTCGATCTGATGCGCACCTTCGAGCATGCGCTCCGTCGGGCGCGCATCCCGGTGGCCTACTCGGAGGGGTTCAACCCGCGGCCGAAGATGCACTTCGCCGGGGCCATCGGAGTCGGCGTCACCAGTGACGACGAGCGCATCGTGCTCGATCTGGCCGAGCGCGCGCCGGTGAAGGAGATCATGGACCGGCTGAACGGCTCCCTTCCCGCGGGACTGGAAGTGCTCGACGTCGAGGAGTTGCCGGAGGGAGTGAAGTCGCCGCTCTCCCGGCTCAACGCATCGGAATACCGCATCACCCTGCGCTGTCCGGCGAGGTGCGATGAGCAGACGGTGCGCGCGAAGGTGGACGAGCTGCTCGCCGCCCCCGAGGTGAGGGTGGTTCGGAAGCGCGACGAAACCAAAGAGGTTGATATACGTCCGAATATCCTGGGAGTGGATGCAATAGAGTGCTCAGGGGGCAAGCTGGTGCTGACTGCCAGGTTCAGGTCCGGCAGTTCCGGCGGCGCAAGGCCGCAGGACCTGGCTCAGGCGCTCAACGACCGCCTTCCCGGTCTCGATGTAGAGGGCATACACAGGGTGAGGCAGTTCGAAGTGTAGAGTTCGGAGTGTAGAGTGCGACGCGGGGCGCGATCCCCGAGTCCCGTACTCTCCACTCTCCACTCCATACTTCAGAAAGGAGGTGAAATAATGTCCAAAGAGATTGTCATCAACATAGGCACTCGCGAAACGAGAATGGCGTTGATCGACGGTGGGAAGCTGGTCGAGCTGCATGTCGAGCGTGACGAGCGAGTCGCCGGCAGCGTCTACAAGTGCAGAGTCGCGAACGTGCTTCCGGGAATGGATGCCGCGTTCGTCGACATCGGCCTGGAGCGCAATGCCTTCCTGTACGCGGGCGATGTCCTGCCGGAAGCCGGTGAGGAGTTCCCCGCCGCCAAGAAGGAGGCTCAGCGAGCGAATATCAAGGACCTGCTCAAAGTCGGGCAGGAACTGGTTGTCCAGGTCGTCAAGGCTCCGCGCGGCACCAAAGGCGCCCGCGTATCCACCAGGATTTCGCTGCCCGGCAGATATCTGGTGCTCATGCCCGAGGCCGACAATATCGGAATCTCACGCAAGATCGAGGACACCGCCGAGCGCGACCGGCTGAAGAAGATAGCCGAGAAGATCAAGCCCGCCAACTGCGGCATGATCGTTCGGACCGAGGCCGAGGGCAGAGGCGAGCGAGACTTGCGCGCCGATGTCGACTTCCTGATGCGCATGTTGACGCAGATACAGGAGAGGGCGAAGGTCACCCCGGCTCCGGGGCTCATTCATCAGGACTTGAGCCTGGTGTTCAAGACCATCCGCGATGTGTTCGGATCGAACATCCAGAAGATGTTCATCGATTCGCCCGTCGAGTATCAGAAGGCTCTCGAAGTCGTGGAACTGATATCGCCGAAGCTCAAATCGCGCCTTGTCCTGTATGATGATCCCGAACCGATCTTCGAGCACTTCAGTATCGAGAACGAGATCGACCGGCTGCTCAAGCGCAAAGTTTGGCTCAAGTCCGGCGGACATATCACCATCGATCAGACCGAGGCCTTGACCACCATTGACGTAAACACCGGCAAGTTCATCGGCAGCACAAGCCTGTCAGACACGATCCTGAAGACGAACCTCGATGCTGCGACCGAAATCGCACGCCAGCTCAGGCTGCGCGACATCGGCGGTATCATCATCATCGACTTCATCGACATGTCGAGTGCGAGAGATCGCTCCCACGTGGTGAACGCTCTCGAGCGCGCCCTGAAGAAGGACCGCACGCGGACCAAGATCTCGAACATCAGCCCGCTCGGGTTGATCGAGATGACTCGCAAGCGGACCGGGGAGACCATCTCCGAGCTGATCAGCGAGGCATGTCCGTACTGCCAGGGACGGGGTCATATCCTGTCTCCGGAGTCGGTCAGCATCAACATCGAGCGCGAGCTGATGCAGAAGGCCAATCTGGTCGATGACGAGGCATTCCTCATCACTACGAACCAGGAAGTGGCGGAGTACCTTATCGGCCCACGCGGCGAGACGGTGAATCAGATCGAGCAGCAGATCAGGCGTGCCGTGTATGTGCGCGGTATCCACGATCAGCATATCGAGGACTACGACATCCAGCCCGGCGATCTCATGGAGATCGAGAGCCAGATGCTCTCGTTCCGGCGGTCGCAGATCGTCGAGTGCGAGGTCGTGCGCAATCCTTTCGTCAGCCTGCCCAGAGCGGCGGCGTGGGCGGAAGGCGGCTACATGATCGATCTCGCCAACGGCGGGAAGTACATCGGCCAGAGGGTGAAGGCCCGGCTCAGCGGCATCATGCGCTCCTATGCGGAGGGCGAGGTGCTCAGCGTTGTGAAGGGTGAGCGGACAACCCCCGTGCCGCTCAGGACCGAGCCGGCGGGCATCGCGCCGAACGGCGAGCGTGAGTCGCGCCGGAAGCCCGAGCGCGAGCCTCGACCCAAGCCGGAGCCTCAGCCCAGGGTTGAGATAGTACCTCAGCAGTCGAAACCCGAGCGTGAGCCCGAGCCTGCCGCCGAACGCGAACCTCCGCCCAAGCCGGAGCGCGAATCCCGGCCTAGATCGGAACGCGCTTCTCGACAAAGGTCGGAGCGCGCGTCCCAGCCGAAGCCGGAGCCCGAGCTTCCGCCAAAGGTCGAGGAGGAGCCGCAGCCGGCGGTTGCGGCCGAGCAGGAAGCTCAGCCTCAGGCGGAGCGTCCGTCTCGATCCAGGAGTCGGCGTCCGTCGTCGAGGCGCGGGCGAGGGTCCCGGACCGCGGAAGAGCGAGAGGCTCAGCCCGCGGAGACTCCGGAGCCTGAGCCGGTCGCAGTCGCAGTTGCGGAGCCGGAACCGGAGCCGCAGCCGCAACCGGTGGAGGGGCAGGAGCCTCAGCCGGCGGAGACGCCGACTCGCAGGCCCCGGTCTCGAAGCCGCAGATCTCGGTCGAGAGGCTCGCGCAGTCCGCAAAACGGCAACGGCGAGCAGCCTCAGTCGAACGGCGGCGATGAGCCGAGCCCGAACGGCAACGGCGACGCCGAGTAGTATGTAACAGGATGCATCGGCAGCAGAGACGCAGTCGACGCTGCCGATGCATCGGTCCGGCGCGTATGGAACGGACGCTGTCCTGTTCCGTCGGTTGTAGGTTTCCAACGACGGAACGCGACGGCGGGAGCTCCCTACACGAGTGTCCGAGGGGCTCCGGTAGCGCCGTTCACACATACCGCGAGCTCTGCTTCCGAAGCATCCAGCCCCCGCAAGTGTATGGTTCGGGAATGCAACTACTCGCTACATTTCCCAATGCCAAGACCGGGCCATACCGAAAGATACGAACTCGAAGCGGATACCCCTACCGAGGTGTTCGCGGCGGAATCACACTCCCCGACTCCAGTCTGATCAGAGCTCCGCCCCATACCTGTCCCGGTACCAGTGCGTATACAAAGGATGTACCGCACGTCCATCTTGGCGGGACTTCCGGTGGCAACGAGCCTGACGCAGGAATCTATCGGCGATGACACGGGGAGCAGAAGCACACTCTGCCTGAGACCCGGATCGGGAGGGAAGAAGACGGGAGTACACGCCGAGGAATACTTATCAGGTGTCGGGCAATCCGGTCCGGAAGCTTTTTCGACAGGATCAGACGGCTTGTAATCCAGTCGGAAAGGTTTCTGATACAGTCGGAAAGGTTTCTGATACAGTCGAGAAAGCTTCTGATCCAGTCTCTTACGAGTCAAAGGTCCTCTGCAACTGTCACGCTCAGAACGGGACAAGCTCATTCGCCATCATTCCGGTGATTCCTGCTCGCCGGGGGCAATCCGTCGCACCAACACCACCGTTACCGCGATGGCAATCGCCGTCTGTGCGACTTCCGACCACACAAAGGGCAGCAATGCGGCGGCCGAGTAGGCGGCAACACCCAGTGCAAACACATAGACCTCTCGAACCCTTGGCTTATGTGCATACCAGTCTATCGCCAGGCAGGACAGCAGCACTCCGATGAGACTTACATCTCGGTACACCAGGCATTGTATCGCGGATGACAAGACGAAGCCGTGCAGGACGTGCATCCCACGAAGGCCGAAGCTGTATGACAGAGCAGAGCCTATCAATACGATGCCGGCGGACTCAAACTAGACATTCAGTCCGTCTTCTTCTATCCACCCCAGGACCAGGCTAATCGCGAAGGCGATAAAGTGACGAGCAACCTTGAGTTCGCGAAGTGGACGAGCGTGTTCGGGGATGAGCAGCTGACGGTGGCGCTGCTCGATCGGCTCACGCATCACTGCCACATCCTTGAGATGAACGGCGACTCCTACCGATTCCGGGAGAGCATCAAACGAAAGGCCGGCAAGAAGGCCTGATCAGCACGTCCGGGTGGGCTCCTTTTGCGTTATCGCGGTGGGTCCCCTTTGGGTTGTCAAACACACGGGAGCGCATGCCGGGCGATACACCTCAGGTGTCGTGTAACTCGGTCCGGAAGCCTTCTCGACAGGATCAGACGGCTTGTAATCCAGTCGGAAAGCTTTCTGATACAGTCGGAAAGGTTTCTGATACAGTCGAGAAAGCTTCTGATCCTGTCGAAAAACGATCCGGACCGCTCGCCCGGCCCCCCGACCGAGCGCCGGGAGTGCGGGGGAGGGGGCGATGTTCTCTGCGATCAGGCCGCCTGGGATCGGGCGGAGGTGTGGGCTTGGGATAGTGATTCGATGGCGTGCTTGAGCTTCGCGGCGAGTTGCTCGCGATCCCGAGTTTCGCACTCCCAGACGACGAGGACATTCCAGCCTAGATCAACCAAGAGCCGGCGATTCCGTAGATCACGTTCCATATTGCCATCGAGCTTCTTGTTCCAGAACTCGGTTCGAGTGGTCGGCCTGGCTGCTTTCCTGCATCCGGAGTGCTGATGCCAGAAACAGCCGTGCACAAAGACGGCGATACGATGGCGAGGTAGGACGAGGTCAGGCTTGCCCGGTAGGTGTTTGGCCTGCAGACGGAAGCGGTAACCCATGCGGTGCAGCAGCGAGCGCACGAGCCGCTCCGGCCCCGTGTCGCGCCCACGCACGCAGGACATATTCCTGCTTCTGGTTTCCGGTGTGTGGCAATCCATGGTACAACCCGCACATGATTATACCATACTCACCAGCTCACAGGTGAGAAGCCCGGATCACCAGTCAATGTCTTCGATGCCTGACCTCGATTGGTAAGCCAGATATTTGTTCAGTATGTTGTGAGCATACGGTGCTTTGAGTCGCAGCACGGACTGCCAGTCTTTCCAATCCGCACGTACCAAATCCGGATCACCATTTGCCTCCACAAGTTTGATGGACTCAACGTCAGCTAGGTTCAGGCGTACGAGATACTGACGACCACCCGATGCGTACCTGAAGCGCACAATGCTCTCGGGCAAGTTCGGCTCAAGCTTCTCCAGCGTCTTTATCCCCTCGCCCGTAAAGCGATGTCCTCTCACGAACTTGAGGCATCCTCCGACCTTGCTTGGCCGGAGGATGTCGCACGCAGGGGTTATGCAGTATCTGACGATATCAGTCGTCTTGACGGTCCCGTGGACGCCAATCCTGACATCCTGCTGATCGCCTGTTCGTACGAATAGCTCGCCGTTCCGCATTCCGTGGAACGTCGATCTGTCTCCCGCATACCCTCCTAGCCGCTCGCATGCTTCGTTCTGTCCATGCGGGGTTAGCTCGTACTTGATCAGCCCGGCTACGGTATCCGGTCTGTCTCTAAATAAAGGATTCTTCGCCAAGAGGACATGAATTGTGGCTTCCTGAAGAAGCCTGGCAAGTTCGTCTTGAGGTATCGGCGGTCTTCTGCGTGCCCTGATCCTATGCAAATCGCGGACGGTGCCCGTGTATCGCTTCAGTTGTTCAGCTACACCGCTGATGACGCTGCATTCCTTTGCCGTCGCTTTGAACTCGCGGCTTGAGAAAATGACTTCAAACTTAGCCGTCTCCTCCTTGGCATACTCCCTGCAGTGGTAATTGAGCACGCAGCCAGCCCAATTGCGAAACACCTCCAAGGTCAGGAAACGCGATAGCTCATCCATCGACGTGCAGGCGTCCGCAATATTGCACAGGATGCGCTTGATCTTCCGCCAATGGGAGCCAACGGACATGTACTCCTGCAAGCATTCCGGAACAGGAAGGCCGCAGGCTCGTACCGATTGAAGCAACGCGGCCTGAGTCCGATCTGCATTGCCCTTGCACAACTCCTCGGCCCGCATTCTGATGGCTTCGAGCAGCGGTTGCTCTGCATCAAACTTATCGACAACGGCGGATTCGGTACGGAGTAGATTCAGGAGTAGAGCATCTAGATCTCCGGTCTGGTAGCTGTTCCGCAGCGCGTGTCTGATCAGGGCCACATCCAGGTTAGTATCCACCTCTGAACCTGATATGGTTCGAGCATCCGTCTTGAGTCTCTCGTAGAACTCAGTAGCCAGTATCGAGTATCTCTCAAAACGGCGATCAACAACCTGTGCGATGTGCTCCATTGCTGTCCTAGCAGCGAAGGTACGCTTACTGTATACGAGCAGAAACGTTCCCGTATTCTCACGGTAGATGCATGTGGTTTCGCCGACACTATCATCTCTTCTAAACTCCTCGTCAGCCAAGATGTCGGCCGAAGCGTCGCGCGCACGCTGCGAGATCACCACTACGGGGTAGATGCGGCCGCGCGGCACGTATTTCTTGATCACGTCGATTGCCGTGATCCCCTGCAGCTGGTAATCTATTACGGCGAAACTGGAGAGGACAAGTGCCTTGCGAAGCCTGCCCTCGTCTTGGTTATCATGAAAGATGGGCATCGGGAGTATCCCAGCCTCCGTGAACGAATCCAGCCACCTCCTCAGTTCCTGCAGAGATCGGTCGCCATCAGGCTGCGCCTCTCGAACGTAGTCGGCTCCATTCTCTTCCGGGGGTCTCTCGTTACCGATCTCCTGAACCACAGCATCATCAACCGCTGGCACACTTAACCCGGAGAAATCGTCGTCGATAACAACCGCGCAGTTGAACGTGCGTCGTATGCAGTCTTGGATCAGGGTCATCTTAGCCTCCTCGGTCTTTCTCCGGAATCAGGATGCTGAACACCGGACCGCCCAAGTGCTCGGGATCCTCACGTATTGTCAGAACCAAGTCCCATTCCAGGGCGCGAAGAGACGTTCGGGACAGATACAGGCCCAGCCCGCGCCCACCCTCTCGAGTGGTGAAGAATGGAGTGAAGAGAAGCGGTTCGGTCTCGGCTCGTATGCCCGGTCCTGAATTCGAAAAGCTCAGTGCACCATCCTCGTAGCGTATCGAGATCACGCGACTCTCACGATTGAGCAGGACCCAATGGGACATGTTATCGAGGATGTTGCAGACGGCGGGGAAGAAGCGACTCAGTGATGTCTGCACGATCACTCCATCGGGTATGTCACACTGCAAGGTTATTCCATTCCTGCTCCATCTCCGCTCGAAGAGCTGGCAGATTGCTGTGATCTGTTGCTGGAGATCGATCGGCTCACGGTAGGAGTGCCTGCTTTTATGCATAGGCATGAGAGCACTGAGCCTGGCCGAAAGGGCCTTTACCCCGGAGTCCAGCACACCAACCCAGTGCTTGCCGTATGCGTCGAGCTTGAACTCCCTTATGGAGCCGATCGCATCGTCGATCATACCAAGGTATTGCGCAAACTCATGGGTAAGAACATCGGATGCCAGACCGATGTTCGCCAACTCCAGCAAATCATCTGCTTCACTTGCCTGCTCCATCAGCAATCGACTGTTCTGTTCCAGCGAGCTCTTGTTCAGTTGCCGGGCATAGTCCGGCGGTATAGAATGCATCGTCTCATTAAACCGCTGCAGGGCTTCAGAGCAGTGGCAGGCAGCATCCCTGCCTATGGCCTCAATCTCGGCTCTGAGAGCCCTTAGTCGGGCACTGACGCCAGGCAGATCATAGTCAGACACGGCCTGTTTTCGCAGTCTGCGGAGATCGTTGTCCATGGCATCAATCCTACAGATCAACCCAGCGGGTGCAGTCAGCTCGCGCACTCTCTGTCGGCTCCGGTCATAAATCTCGTCGAAACTGCGTGCCTGGTCAGTAAACACCGAGGCGAGTTTGTCTAGTTGGTCTCTGGCAGATGTAAGCTGCGCATGGTAGTCGTCCAACGTCTGGTTGATAAACTCGATGTCGGGTGCATACCGGGCGGTAAGGGTGTCCAGCCTGTTGTTCAGCGTGTTGATGGCTCGATCCAGGCGCGGCAAGGCTACGCTGCAGATGTCGTCTATCGATTGATTATGCATCTCGACTCGCTTGCGGAACCTTACTCCCCCGGATAGGAGCAATTGCGCAGGAGGCTGTATGGTGAGCTCTCGAAGGGCCTCGATCCTTGCCTGTACATTCCTCAGATCTATGACGATCCGGTTGATCACGGATGGCGATGCGTCATCCGGTAGGCTCTCCGCGTCAGAGATGGTTCGTGCATAGCCTATCTCTGATAGGAGATCGTCGGCGTCGAACTGATCCATCTTTGAGGAATAGGCGGCCATTTGAGCGCGTAGCTTCTTTCTCTCTTCTCTGCGCATCTGCTCGGCCGCTTGGCGTTCCCTGAGCGCCTGATCCTTTTTCTCGACGTACAGGTTTCTCAGGTTGTACTCGCTCTCCTCGTTGAGAAACTGAGAAGCCATTTTTTCAAGCAACTCGGCGCAGGTGTTCTGGAAATAGCAGTAATACTCATCCTCGATGAAGCCCTCACGACTAGTCTTTTCCTGCAGATTGCCGTTCTGCTCTCTAGTCAGCATTATTCGACCAAACGTGTTCCGATGGCTGAATATCCATCGTCCGGCCTTCCGCGTACGCCGATACTCAATTCCGAGGAAGTCATTGCCAACGTCACCGTAGGGAAGGACACGTACATCATCCCGGAATACTCTTATACCTCCCTTGCGCAGGCCGTCTTCGTCGGAAGTCAGCGCGGTGATCTCCTGCCATTCCTCCTGTGTCAGGTTCGAGCGCCACTGGTCGCCCTCCACATGGCACACCTCGATCCGAAATGGGCCACAATCCTTGTATGTCTTGCCGGCAAGATAGTCCATAACAGGCAGACCATTCGCCAGAATTCGGTTGACTGGCTCCAGGCGCTCATCTGCGATGCCTCGCACAAACAGCTGCCCATAGAAACGTGCGATCTCGTCAGCATCCATGCGTATCTCACCGCTGAACTTGATGTCGTATATGTTGTAATGGTGTTCATCGAAGTCCTTCTCGAACTTCGGCCTCAGGTCATGGTATCCGTTGTAGTACACCCGTGCCTCCATGCCTATGTCAGGGGCGTTGAAAAGCCATGACATAGTGCGCGAAAGGGAGTTCAGGGTGGGCGTGTTCGCCTCGACATCGAAATCCCAGTCTGATCGCAGACTGGTCATGTAAAGCACGGTCCCTGTGCCACGGCCTTTGCTGCAAATAGCGCCGGCCAGCTCCGTGATAAGCTTCACGTTCGGGTTCAGGTTGCTGATATTACTGTAGATATCTTTGTATGCCTCCGCTACATCAGCACGGAATGTGTGCAGGCGAGCAAGATCCAATGAAGGTTGGAGACGGCCATGCTGTTCTTCTAGGAAGCATTCCACTTCTCCCAAACCATCCAGCGGTGGGTCCGTGCTTGTCTCGAACCAACCATCAAGTTCCAGATTGCGCATCTGAATCTGTCTGAGTTCATCAAGCAGTGGTTGCAGACGCCGTCTATCAATGGTGTCGGCTATGAGGAGTGGTATCCGGATTTGGTCCAGGAAGAGGTGTGGGTTTTCAAAGATACGCCAGTTCAAGTAGGCGATCACCCATGGGCTGTTCTCTGCTCTCGTAAACAGGAGCAACTCAGATCCTAACGCATCAGCAGCAAGACGTCCTACGCCTTTCGCTCCCAAAAGCGGACGGCCACCTGGGGTCTTGTCTCTCGATCTCTTACCTGTCGTACCTATTACCAGCCAGTTGCCCACGAATTCATCGTAGGACATGCCGCATCCCCGGTCCATGATCACTACAGCATCGTTCGTGGACTGACCTGTCCCGAAGTGAATCTCCACCCAGTCGGAGTCCGCGTCATAGGCGTTCTTGACAAGCTCGTTGATTGCCGTAATCCCATCCCTGATCTGGTTGCGTCCGAGCAGTTCGACGGTACGGGCTTTGGTTGTGAATGTATGTATCATATCCGTTCCTCGCCTGAGACGCGGTTTCGGCCTACACAACGCCGTTTGGCAGTCGTAACACCAGCCGCAATTGCTGCAAGCACAGCCTTTCCCAACTCTATAGGTACGGCGTTTCCGATCTGGACTGCTGATGCCATCAATCCGCCCTCGAACTCGAAGTTCTCCGGGAATGTCTGAAACCTAGCTGCGTGCCGGACACAGATGCCGTGGTTCTCCGTGGGATGGAGGAACCGTCCCTTAGATGGATTGACGCATGCGGTAGTCATTGTCGGGCCGGGCTTTGAAGGATCGATTCTGCCATAGACATCCTTGTGGCCATCGTGATCCTTGTGGCAGCGTAGAGTCCTATTCGATTGTGCTCGACTGCCACCATCCTTAGGTGTGCTCTCAAACACCCTGACGAGTTCCGGGGAGTGGTTCATATGGATGGCATTGGGATCATCCTCCCTCAGATCCGTCTTGAATACCTCTCCTGCCGTAATCCAAGCGGGACGACTACCGTTTCTGACTTCCTCAGAGGCAGGCGCGAAATGTGTGCGTTCGGGCGGCCATGCCAACTCTACCTTGAGATCATTCCGGAAACCGATGATAAACACCCTTCTACGGTTCTGCGGCACCCCATAGTCTCGCGCGTTGAGAAGAGTGGGATCGCGCACGTCGTAGCCCGCTTCTCTGGCTAGTCTGAAGAACCTCTTCAGATAGTCGGCATGGCGTGGCCACAGGAGCCCGGAGACGTTCTCGACTACGAATGCCTTTGGCTTGAGCGCCTTTACGAAATCGAAGTACCTTATAAGCAGTTCATTTCTGGGATCACCAACTCCCGTGCTGTTGATCCGGTGCGTAGAATAGCCCTGGCACGGCGGACCGCCCATCAGGATATCACACTGCTGCACACGGAGGTTCGCCTGCTTCATGAGGTATGCTGGTTGAATACTATTGATATCCTGTTCTATCAGCACAGGTGGATTCTCTTTGCCCACGATCAGGTTTGCCTTGTAGGTGGCGCACGCATGTTTGTCGATCTCCACTGCTGCCAACACCCTGATTCCCGACTGCTGTGCGGCAATGGTGAACCCGCCAGCTCCGGCGAAGAGATCGACAGCGGTCAGTATCCGATTCTTGCTGGCACCACTCGGCATCATCTACTCCATGAGGTCTAAAAACAGCCCAATTCACATTCGACAGGGCCCTATGAAATCCCTCCAGACCAGAACAGATGGTCTGCTACCCCGCAATCCTGGACAGGAAGCTACGCCGGAGGGAGTGTCGAGTGTAGAGTGTGGAGTGTAGAGTGCGGAGTGGGGAATGGAGGGACACGGAGACGCGGAGAGGAGTCCGCCGACGGTCTATCTGAGTCTGAGCGTTCCCCAGGTCTTCCAGAGCACGATCAGCACCGCGAGATTCCATACGATCGGGAGCAGCTTGGTCGGGCCGAGGAACCCGACCATCAGGACCAGTTCCAGCGCCGAACCGGCGATGGCGAGCTGACGCCACCAGTCACGAGGGACCCACCAGCCGAGCGCGGAGAGAATCGCGAGCGCAAACAGAACCGTCGCCGTCATGGCGATGAAGAGTCCCGCCAGGGGCACCTGGTTGACAGTCATCTCGCCGAGGAGTCCTCTGTCACCTACTCCCCAGGGCCAGACCCACGGCAACAGTCCGCGTTGATCCCGCTCCCAGAGCGGCACGAGGTAGGAGGCGGCGAAATGCGCCTGAACCGCCAGGATGAATGCCCAGATCCATTTGCTCATCTATCCAATCCGACGATCCTCCGCGCAGCCGGTCGGTGACCGGTGGCCGGTATCCGGTATCCAGTGGCCAGTATCCAGTATCCAGTGACCAGTATCCGGTATCCAGTAGCCGATGACCGGTGACCGGTGACCAGTGACCAGTGGCCGGTATCGAGCATCGAGCACCGAGCATCCAGTATCGAGTATCCAGTAACCAGTATCCAGTAACCAGTATCCAGTAACCAGTGGCCAGTATCCAGTGGCCAGTAACCAGTGGCCAGTGACCGGTGTGGGCTCTTACTGGTTACTGATTACTGGTCACTGGTCACTGGTCACTGGTTACCGATCACTCCTCACTCCGTCGCATCAGAACCCGGGTGGAGTAGGGGGACTCGATCCCGAGTCGTACCAGAAGTAGCCTCCTCCGGGCATGCAGCCGTTTCCATCGCGGTCGTAGGTGCAGAGCCACCAGAGATACTGGCCGGTCTCGAGCGGCCCGCTGTAGGTATACGACGAGCCGCTGCCCGCCTCCGGGTAGCCCACCAGGTACCTAGAGTACGGCTGCTCCTGCTTGTATAAGGCGATGAAGCTGCGGAAGGGTCCTCCCGTGGTGGGGAGCGTCCACGAGAAAGTCAGCGGACCAGTGACGTGGCTGTACTCCTCCGGACGCAGATCGGTCGGCATCTCGGTCATGAAGTTGGTGATCCACGCCTTGTAGTAGCTGTCGTGGCCGTCCTCGGTGATCCGGATCAGGTATTCCGCCGGAGCCGCCGGGAGCGGGCTCGGAATATCCCACGAGCCGCGCCAATATCTCCCGCCCCAGTCGTCGTATTCCTCTATCTGCAGGGGCTGCCATCCGTCCAGTCCCGGGCCGGATATCGCCATGGCGGTCGCCTGCCCGTGCCTGTCTTCGATGCTTACCCAACCCGTGCATCCTGACTCGTACACGAAGCTGTTGAGCGCATCCACCTCATACTCGGGGTCGTAGTAGACCGTCTTCTCGCCGGAGAGGCCGGAGCAGATCCCGAGGATCCTCATCGGAGTGCCCACCACCGGGATGAGTATCCTGTTGTCGTCGATCTCGCCGTAGTCCAGCGGCCAGACAACCTTGTACGTGCCCGACGCGTCGCTCAGCCGGAACCAGTTCGGGTGGACGCCGGCCTCGTACTCGGGCGCCTCGATCACCTTGCCCCAGGTCTTGATGTGGAGGCCGCTGATATCGAGGCCCTTGTAGCCGGTGAGACACCCTATGCCCAGCGGCACGGTATCGGGCTTATCGCCGAATGCGAGGTAGACCGACGATACATCGATGTACCTCTCGCCGTCCTGCGTGGCCATGACTCCGGTCAAGCTCACCGCACGAACGTCCTCGTCTTCGTCGTCTTCGTCGGGCATAATGGACAGGGGAAGCCTGACCGCGATGCCGGCCGACCGGTCCCACTCCTGGATGTATGCCTTGAAGGTATCAGCCGTCTCCAGCCAGCCCATCCCAGCGCGTAAGTTGGATATGATCACCTCTTCGCCGTCCTGGAGGCGCTTGGCCTCGCCGATCCTCATTGCTCGACCGGGGGCCGGGACGGATGCCTCGGCGGACACCTCGCTGACGAGCGTGGACTGGTTCTGCCATCCGGCCAGGGTGACTGTCCGCACGACGAGGTAAAGGCTCGAGTCCGCCGGGAAGTCGACGACCATGGTGGACGACGATCTCTTGCTGCCGGTACGGTTCCACTCGGAGAAGGTGTACGGACCGCCCGGAGTCGCGCCGACGCCGATCTCGTAGTATCCCTCGTCGTCCGTGTAAGGGATCGGCGTCCACGAGACCACCACGCATCCCGGCTGAACGATCTGCGCCGAGACGTTCGTCGGCTGCACGGTCTGGGTGTCGTCCCACTCCGGCATCTTGTCCTCGAGGAACGAGATCACCTCGGGATCGGAGGAGTACAGGCCGTTGTACCCGATATCGCCTCCCCATCTCGTCTGCAGGCGCGTGAGATTGGTGATCGAGTGGGGTATCTCGCCGGTGAGTTGGTTGGAGGCGAGCCACAGATATGTCAGATTCGTCAGGTTTCCGATCGAGCTCGGTATCGAGCCGCTGAGTTGGTTACCCCCCCAGTTGGAGGACATTCAAGCTCGACATGTTGCCGATCTCGGTCGGCATCGGTCCCGTGATCCGGTTGTAGTTCAGATCGAGGTTGTATAGTCTCGAGAGGTTTCCGATCTCCGCCGGTATCGGTCCGGTGAGCTGGTTCCAGAACACGGACAGGTTCTCCAGGTTGACGAGTCCTCCTAGCTCGGGCGGTATGGCGCCGGTGAGTTCGTTCCAATACAGACTGAGGTCGCGGAGGTTCAGCAGGTTTCCGATCTCATCAGGTATTGCGCCGCCGAGCTGGTTATCGCCCAGGGCAAGGCTGCGCAGGTTCGAGAGGTTGCCGATCTCAGGCGGTATCCGTCCGGTTAGTTGGTTTACTCTCAGGTCGAGTCCCCTGAGATTGGAAAGATTCCCGATCGAGCTCGGTATCGAGTCGCTGAGCTGGTTCCATGCCAGGTCGAGCTCCTGAAGGTTCGCAAGGTTGCCGATCTCTGCAGGTATCCGCCCGGTGAGCTCATTATTGCTCAGCGACAGGTCCAGGAGATTCGCGAGGCTGCCGATCTCGGCCGGTATCTGCCCGCCGATCCGGTTCCAGCCCAGCCGGAGGTACTGAAGACTTGTTAGGTCTCCGATCTCGGGGGGAATGAACCCGGACAGGCCGTTGTTGTAGAGGTCGATGCCGACGACGTGACCGTCCTCGACGGTGACGCCGTACCATGGTGTGTACGGCGTGAGCCAGTTCTCGCGGTTATACCAGTTGTCGCCGTTCGTCGCATTGTAGAGGGCTACCAGGGCATCGTACTCCGACTGGGAGACGCCCAGCGGTGTGCCGGTCTCCAGTACCTCTGCGCTCACCTCGGCGGACGGCAGGCTTATCAGGGTCGACTGATTCCGCCATCCTGCCGTGGTGACGGTGCGGACGACAAGGTAGTGCGTCCCGATGGGCAGCCTCGCCACGGTCAGGCCGTTGGCGCTCTTGTCGGACGTCCGGTTTTGCGGCAGGAACTCGTACGGACCGCCGGGGGTGGAGGAGACGCCGACCTCGTAGTAGCCGTAGTCGTACCAGTAATCAATCGGCGTCCAGGACATGATCGCTGAGCCGGGGCCTGCGACGACGGAGACGTCGGTCGGCGGGATGGTCTGGGTATTTGCCCAGTTCGGCGCCTTGTCAGCCAGGAACGCCAACACCGTCGGGTCCGAGCACGTGAACCGGCAGTGGTCGAGATTGAGACCGTAGGCCAGCAGGCCGGTGAGATTCGTCATCCATGCGGGTATCTCGCCTTCGAACAGATTACCACCGAGAGTACACCAGTTCAGCTTGGTGAGGTTGCCCAACTCCTCCGGGAGCGGCCCCTCCAGCATGTTGTCGTCGAGCCCTAGCCCGTACAGATTGGTCAGGTTCCCGATCTGCGGCGGCACGGCGCCGGTTAGGCAATTGCCGCGGAGACCGAGATACCCCAGGTCTGTCAGGTTGCCGATCTCCGGCGGTATCTGTCCCGTGAACTCGTTCCACGAGAGTCCGAGACCTTGCAGCTTCGAAAGGCCGCCGAGCCAGGCAGGCACACCGCCGCTCAGGTCATTGTCCTCCACATAGAGGGTTATCAGGTTGGTCAGATCGCCGATTTCCGACGGTATCGGGCCGGTGAGTTGGTTGTTCTGGAGATTGAGAAACTTAAGGTTCGAGAGGCTGCCGATCTCCGCCGGTATCGCGCCTGTCAGAGCGTTGTAACTCAGGTCCAGATTCTGAAGGTTCGCGAGATCGCCGATATCTGACGGGATCGGCCCCGATAGCCCGTTGAAATCGAGGTCGATGCCGGTCACGTGCCCTGCGCTGACAATCACCCCATGCCACGGTGTGTTCTCCGTGAGCCAGTTCTCGCGGTTGTACCAGTTGTCGCCGTCCGTCGCGTTGTAGAGCGCCACAAGGGCATCGTACTCCGCGTCCGGGACGCCGAGGGCGTTCGTAGCGAATGCGCCAGTGGCGAGGACACAGAGCATCACCGCCGCCAGCAGCATCGCCGACCATCTATGGGACATGTGGGGGAACGCGCTCCCCTGCAGTGTATTCATGGGCTCACTCCTGTAAACCTGATGTCCCGAGCGCCGACGGTCGCCTTCGAACAGGCGAGGTGGGGCCGTTCGAAAGCCGGAACTCGGGGGTACTACAGCGGGAGAGCGCGCTGGAGCGGGTCAATCGATGCCCAGTTTCGCAACCTCACCCAGGATGAGTCTACTCCCTGTAGGTGTGCTTGTCAATGTCTGGAGTAAAGAACCGGTATAATTACCGGGTATCGGGGGAAGAGGAGGTCAGCCCTTCAATCCCGTCATCGCAATGCCTTCGGTGATGCGCTTCTGGAAGATCAGGAAGGCGATGATGATCGGGACCGTGCAGACGGCGGCGGCCGCCATTGTGAGGCCGAACTCCTGGGTGTATCGGCCCTGGAAGATCATGATGCCGATAGGAAGCGTTCGGAGGTTGATATCGTTTGTGATGATCAGCGGCCAGGCGAAGTCGTTCCATGAGCCGATGAAGCTGAAGATCGCAAGCGCCGCGAGCGCGGGCTTGGCGAGCGGAAGGATCACCTTCCAGTAGATCGTGATCGGAGTCGCGCCGTCCATGAACGCGGCCTCCTCAAGCTCGACCGGTATCTGCATGAAGAACTGTCGGAGCAGGAAAACGCCGAACCCGCCCGCGAGCCCGGGGATGATCAGCCCGTAGTAGCTGTTGAACCACCCGAACTTCTGCACGATCAGGAACACGGGGATCATCGTGATCTGCGCCGGGATGATCATCGTGGCGACGACGACCATGAACCCGAACTCCCGGCCCTTGAACTCCAGGCGGGCGAACGCATATGCGGCGCTGCTGGCGATCAGGAGCACGAGTCCGGTGTGCGCGAACGAGATGAACAGGCTGTTGAAGAGCCATCGGACCACCGGGAAGTCCTGCGCCTGCGTGAACAGCCCGACGTAGTTCTCGAAGGTCACCGGGTCCGGGATCCACCTGGGAACCGCGCTCAGGACGGCGGATTCGTGCTTGAGCGATGTGGAGAGCATCCACACTATCGGCGCGAGCATCATCACCGCCCCGAGGGTCATGATCCCCTGGGCGATCACGTGGCGGACGGGTATCGGTTTTCGTCTCGGTTTTCCCATGGTAGCGTTGGTTGGTCAGTTAGTCAGTATGTCAGTATGTCAGTTGGTCAGTGCGTCAGTAGACCGGTGGGTAAGCCTATGAGTTCGAGCCGGCCCACTGACCAACTGATCCACTGACTAACTGATATACTGACATACTGACTAACTGACTAACTAATCCACTGACTCACATCTTCTTGAACGACAGCAGCTTGAACTGCAGGATCGTGAATACCAGCACCGCGGCGAAGAGCACATATCCCACCGCCGCCGCGTATCCGAGCTGGTAGAGACCGAAGCCCTGCTGATACATATACAGAATGACGGTCAGCGTCGAGTAATACGGACCGCCGCCGGTGAGTATGTAAGTCTGCCCGAAGACCTGCGACGAGCCGATCACCGACATCACCAGGCAGAAGAGCATCGTCGGCCGGATCAGCGGGATCGTGACGTTCCAGAACCTCTGCCAGGACGTCGCGCCGTCGATCTCCGCCGCCTCGAGGAGTTCCTTCGGCACGTTCTTCAGGCCGGCGAGGTAGATCAGCATGTTTCCTCCGGCTCCCCACCAGACCGAGAGGAGCGCGATCGCGGGCATGGCGGTCGCGGTATCCCGCAGCCAGCCGATCTCCCACTTGCCGCTGAAAACGCTCGGAGCGAATGAGTGGAAGAATCCGCCCATCTGCGCGAGATAGTAGTTCAGCAGCCCGAAGTCCGAGCTGTAGAGCCATCGCCAGAGGATCGCCGTCACCGAGACGGACGTCAGTACGGGCAGGTAGTATGCGACTTTGTAGAGCGTTGTGCCCCGGTAGTTCTGGTTGAGTCCGACCGCCATCAGCAGGGAGAGCGCATTCCCCACCGGGACGACCATGATCACGAAGTACGCCGTGCGCATGAACGCAGTCCGGAACAGATCGTCCTTCAGCACGCCTGCATAGTTGGCGAGCCCGATGAACTCCGGCTTCGGCGCAAGGATGTACCACTTGTGCAGGCTGATGAAGAAGCCGTAGAGCACCGGCGTCACGACGAAGATCGTGAACAGCGTAGCGTACGGCAGCAGGAACATCGCCGCGTATTTGTTTCTGTTCCAGAGTCGCATGGTGGTTGAAGGTTGAATGTTTATGGTTGAGAGTTGAGAGTTGAGAGTTCAGGGTCGAGTTGGGGGTTGAGAGTTGAGCGAGTTCCCGCACGCTCCGGCCTCAACACCAAACACTAAACCATAAACACTCAACCCTCAACACTAAACTCTAAACTCCGAACGTCATTGCCTTTCCAGCACGTTGTCTATCCGCCGGGCGGCCTCCGAGAGGGCTTCGTCCGTCGGCTTGATCCTGTTCAATATCGCCTCGACCGAGGCATCGCAGAACGGCAGCACCTGGTTGATCGCAGTCGACTGCGGGAGATACACGACATACGGGAGCTTCTTGCTGAACTCATACTGGACCGACATCCGCTTGAACTCGGGCGTCGCCAGGATGCTCTTCCTCACCGGAGCCTGTCCGCCCTTCGCCCAATCGAGCGAGTGGTCGGAGAGGTACTTCATGAACGCCCAGGCAGCCTTGCGACGCTCGGCCGATATCCCCGCCGGCATCGCAAGGAGGTGCGAGCCGCCCCATACCGCGGGCACGGGCCCGAACTGAGGGCAAGGCGCTCCCGCGAACTTCAGGCCCTCCTGCTCCTCGACGCTCGAGAGCATATAGATTCCCTCGATCGCCATCGCCACCTTGCCGGTGCGGAAGCCGATCCACGCGTCCTGACCTTCGGGCGCGGGGCAGACCTTCTCCTTATATATCAGGTCGGTCATCGCCTGGAATGCTCTCTTCGAGTTCTCGCTCGTGAGGTCGGAATGCGCCAGATCCTTCGCTATCCAGCCGGAGTCGTACTGCGCCAGGAACGTGTGGGCGTTCGTTCGCAGCCAGGTGTAGGCGAATCCCCACTGCTCAGGCTTGCCGTCGCCGTTCTTGTCGATGGTCAGCTTCCTCGCAGCCTCGATGAACTCCGTCATGTTGGTCGGCGGCTTCTCGATGCCGGCCTTCTTGAACAACTCGACGTTGTAGTAGAGCCCGTGAGGATGACAGTCGAGCGGGATCGCATACTGCTTATCCTTCCATCGAGAGGCCGCCCACGGACGCTCCATGAAGTCCTTCGGATCGAGGTCGCCGTTCGCGATGAGATCGTCGACGCAGCTCAGGGCACTGGAGTCCGCGTACTCGGGCAGGCGGTCGGTATGGAGGATGAAGACGTCCGGCGCTCCGCCGTACGCGAGCCCGAGGGTGACCTTGTCGTAGTAAGTGGCCCAGGGGATGATCTGCATCCGGACCTGGACGTCCTCGTGCTCGGCGTTGAACCGGTTGACGATCTTCTCCATCGTCTTGCCGTCGGGGCCGGTGAACCCGTTCCAGAACTCGAGGGTGATGACGCCGTCCGTGGATACCTGCCGGCCGTCCCTTGCGCAGCCTGATACCAGGGCGATCAGCAGGCCTGACAGAACGAGCAGGGCCAATCGGACTACACGGGCATGGATTGCAGGGACGGGCATTTGCATTCTCTTTTCCGTATGGGAATCACGGTAAGCAAAGGATATAGCACCGGGGCGATACATGTCAACCGTGCGCCGGTGGTCAGGATAGATCGGCGGTGTAAGTCGGCGTTAGGACGATCGGTGGGCCAGGTAGCGATATGTTCGCGGAACTTTACAGAAAAGTTCATCCGGTTGCCCAATCGGTCATTGATTTACTGCCCGCTAGCATGTACAGTTAGCCATATAAGCATCTCGGCGCATTCCCGTCCTACCACAGCATCCGCGCCAACATAGTCAGCTTTTGCAGCGCAGTTCCCAGATCAAGATATGCAAGGAGGCGGTACTATGAAACTGGTGGCAAGAGCGCGCTTCATCTCACTGTCGGTTGTGCTACTCCTGATCCCAGTTCTGTGCTATGCGCAACAGAATGTGCGATGGGAATCGGCCCCTGTTAACCCGGAGTTCGAACGGTATATCGAGCAGAGATCTCTGGAACAGTCGAACTCACAGACGTCAGAGGGTGCCCCGTCGCTTCCACAGGAGCAATCCGCTGCCGGGCAGCAGAACTACAGCCTGGGGTTGATACCGACTCCCATCGATTTCTCCCAGATGGCTCGGCCGGTTGACGGCCCGGCGGACCGATCGCTGGATGGGACGAGGCTGCTCTCTATGCCGAAGCCCGACAGCATCCCTCCGGCCTATGATCTACGTCAGCAGAACCGCGTCACTCCTGTGAGGAATCAGGGCAGTTGCGGTAGCTGCTGGGCGTTTGCTTCGTTTGCCTCACTCGAGTCATCCTTGATGCCTTGGGAGCAGCACGCCATCGGTGCGGCGCCGGACTACTCGGAGAACAACCTCAAGAACACCAGTGGCTATAGTCTGGGATGCTGCGATGGTGGATCGTTTCTGGTGGCGGCCGCATATCTGACTAGGTGGAGCGGGCCCGTCCTGGAAGCACAGGACCCGTATGACGCCTCCGACTGCGTCTCGCCGACCGGTATTGCAGCGCAGAAGCATGTGCAGGAGGTGATTATCCTTCCGCCCAAGGAGAGTCCGACGGATGTGGATTACATTAAGGAAGCCGTCATGCGCTTCGGCGGTCTCTATGTATCCATGACTTGGGATTATGCCGCCTATTATGCCCCGAACAGTGCCTACTACGCTCCGCAGCCGTTCGGAGCGCTTCATGCCGTCACGATAGTCGGTTGGGATGATGACTACAGCAGAGAGAACTTCAGTCCGCTCTACGATTGCCCTGGAGACGGTGCGTTCATCGTCAGAAATAGTTGGGGCACGGACTGGGGCGACGGGGGATATTTCTACGTATCCTACTACACTCCCCGTTTCGCGTCTAGCCTGGCCGGCTTCCAGGCAGAGCCGGTGAACAATTACGCTCAGAACTACCAGTATGATCCCCTGGGATGGACCGCAAGCATCGGGCGAGGTTCCGATACGGCCTGGTTTGCGAACGTTTTCACCGCCAATGCTTCCGAGAGAGTGGCTGCGGCGAGTTTCTATGCATACCAACCGGGCTCCAGCTATGAGCTCTCCGTCTACCTCAATCCGACCTCCGGACCGATCGGCGGCACTCCGGTCGCTGTCAAGAGCGGCACTTTCGAGTTCGCCGGTTACCACACTGTCAGACTCGACCAGTCTGTGGCCGTGCAGCCGGACGACAAGTTCTCGGTGGTGGTGAGACTGACCACACCCGGCTACGTGTATCCCATACCGATCGAGAACAATGGGTCGCCCACCTACTCGGCATCGGCGGATCCCGGTCAGAGTTACGTGAGCGCCGATGGTGTGTTCTGGACGGATCTGACCGCCGAGTATCCCGAGGCCAACGTGTGTCTGAAAGCCTTCACTGTCAACTGTTCTCAGATGTCCGTGTCACCGCAGGACACGCTTCAGTTCGCAGCTCCTGTGGGTGGTCCGTTCAATCCCATTGAGCGCACGCTGGTGGTCTCCAACACAGGAGAGACTGCTCTCGACTGGTCGGCTGTGGACCCATTGCCTCTTGTGGTAGATCCCGCCTTCGGAACGCTGGCGCCGGGTCAGAGCGTTACGGTAAGCGTGTCACCGCATCCGAACATGGGTCAGATGCCCGCTACGACCTACACGGGCTTCTTGCATCTGGCCAACACGACCGATGGTTGCGGCAGCACCGACATACCGTTTTTCATCGAGATAGCGGACGGCAGCCTGACGGTATCGCCCGACCGCACCTTCCGTGCAAGGGGTCCGGTCGGTGGGCCTTTCAGTCCATCCGCCCAAGGTTTCAATCTCTACAACCCCGGACATTCCACGATCAGTTGGGGCGCCGCCAAGATGCGGAATCAGGCCTGGCTTGATCTGTCCGCCAGCAGTGGGACCCTGGCAGGCGGTGAAAGGGCGGTGGTGACGGCATCGGTAAACGCCAGTGCCGACAGTCTTCCGTCCGGACTGTACCGCGAAGTCCTGCGGTTTACCGATGTGACTAACAACATGTCGATAGCCGTGGATGTCTATCTGCACGTCGGGCGCTTGTATGTCAAGCCGACAGGCAGCGACAGCAACGACGGCACCAGTTGGGAAACGGCCAAAGCAACCATCGGCGGCGCCATGACAGCCGCCGGTCCGGGACAGGAGATTTGGGTTGCAGCCGGTACATACAGCAGCGACTTTGTAGTCAAGAGCGGAGTCGCGCTGTACGGCGGTTTTGCAGGAGTTGGAGATACGCGTGATCGGCAGGCCTATCCCACAGTGTTGACCTCATCGCAATATGACTCCGGCGTGACCATTCAGTATGGCGCAAGCTCCGCAACCAGGCTGGATGGCTTTACCATTCAGTCGGGATCCGCGGGGATAGTATGCCAGCCGAACGGCTCTGCTACGATCTGCAATAACATTCTCAAAGGCATCGGTGGATACGGAATCTACTGTAATTCGGCAACCGCTGACTGCTTCATGGTCGGTAACACGATAACCGCTACTTTCACGGGCATCTACCTCAACGGCGGGTCGCCTACAATCGCGAATAACATCCTGTGTGCGAACTCATCCGATGACGGCAGCATCTACTGCTACCGATCGGCTGCTCAGATACTCAACAATACCATCGCCGGCAACAACGGCGGTATACTGATCGACGAATGCGCACCGACGCTCGTCAACAATATCGTTGCCCTGAACTCGTGGGGTATCAAGAAGCTGCGGCCCTACTACACACCAGTCTTGAACAACAACTGTGTGTATGGCAACAGTGATCGCGACTACCAGGGTATCTCTCCCGGAACCGGGGACTTCTCGGATGAAGACCCGATTTTCGCCAATGCCGCATGTGGCAACTTCCACATACAGCCCACCTCTCCGTGCCGGAATCGTGGCGATGGCTCTGTGGTGAGCGTGAACTGGCCGGACATAGATGGTCAGGAGAGAGTCGAACCGGTGGGTGGCGTAGTCGATATCGGCGCGGACGAGTCGTACGGTGAGATATGGCCGTCCGGTTCGGCGATAGTCCGCGTGAGCTATACGGGTGACGATGCGAACGATGGCTCGAGCTGGGCGCTGGCAAAGCGCACCGTTCAGGCCGGAATAGATGCTGTCGCAGCACTGGGCGGCGGAGAAGTCTGGGTTGAGGGGGCTACCGAAGCCGAGCGTGCATTGAACCCGGATGCAGGCAAGTACAACGAGAGAATCGTTCTGCGGCCGTATGTGTTCCTGTACGGCGGATTCGACAATGACGATCTCGTCAGAGAAGACCGCGATTGGTCCGCAAACACGACCATTCTCGACGGTACACCACCGGCAGGTCAGGAAGGCGGCAGTGTTGTCACGATCGTCAATGCCGGCTACCGGGGCTCGACTGTGGACGGCTTCACTATCCGTCACGGCACAGGCACTACTCCGGATGGTTACATGAGGTACGGTGGAGGCATCTACTGCTTCTCCTCCCCGATCACGATAGCCAATAATGTGATCACTCAGAACAATCTGTCCGGCGGCTATACCTACGGCGCAGGTCTCTGTTGCATAGGCTCGGACGTCAACCTCACGAACAACGTCATCACCGACAACCATTCGTCAGCCATCGCAGAGGGCCACGGCGGCGCGGTATACTCGGATTCCGGAACGCTCACCCTCACAGCCAATACTATCACTGACAACACCAGTACGAGATGGGGTGGAGCTATCTCGTGCGTCGCGGCGGTTCTCAACGGTAACACATTCCTGCGAAACAGCAGCTCCAGAGGCGGCGTCGTTTGCTGCCAGTCCCAATCCTCTCTGACAGCCAGCAATAACGTATTTGCAGGCAATTCCGCAGACCAAGGCGGAGCTTTCTACTGCTTCGGCGGAACGCTGCGGTACAATACGTTCACCGACAATACGGCTACCATTGATGGTGGTGCAGTGTACATCAACGGGGAGGGACGCATCGAGAACAACATCATCGCCTTTGGATCGTCAGGGATATGCGCTGTGTACTTCTCACCGACCATCGCGTACAACTGCTTCCATGGCAACACCGCATACGACTGCTTGGGTGTATCGACGGCCTATGGCAATATCTACGAGGATCCGCTGTTTGCTGACCGCCCGGGCGGTAATTACCGATTGGTCGTTGGTTCGCCGTGCGTCGATGCCGGTTTGTCGTCGACTGAGATCACCAGCGACATAGAAGGTGCGGTCCGACCGATTGACGGTGACGCCAATGGTTCGCCCCGGTATGATATCGGAGCGTATGAGCTCATGCCGCAGGGTGTGATCTCGGTCTGCAGTCCCGCTGTCGTTGATTTCGATGGTGACGGCGATGATGAGGTGGTGTTCGGCGGAGTGGACGGTATGCTCCATGTTGTCAGAGCCGATGGTACACAGCCTGCGGGCTGGCCTGTGTCACTCGGCAAAATGATCTGCCGGGCTCCCGCTGTTGGTGACCTCAATGGCGATAGCCGGTTGGACATAGCCGTGACAGTCGGCCAAGCCGGTTCGGGAAAGCTGCTGCTAGTTGACCACAGCGGCGCCGTCATGCCGGGATGGCCTCAAGGAGGTGAGTACGGCGATTTTCATACCTCACCGGTCTTGGCGGACATCGATAACGACGGGGGGCTCGAGATCATAGTCGGCTCGAATTGCTACAACGTTTGGGCTTTTGAGGCCGATGGGACCATCCTGCAGAACTGGCCGGTCTCCGTCGGCATGGATATGGGGAATAATGTCACAGCCGCTGACATAGATGGCGACAGCGTTCCCGAAGTGGTTGTTTTCGAGGTATTCGGCAGACTGTCGGCGTTCAACGGAGACGGCAGCGCTGTCTTCCAGACGTACTCGCCTTTCGGAGTGGTACCTGCGGGTCCGACCCTCGCCGATATCGACAGTGACGGCAAGTCTGAGATCATTGCGGTCACCGAATGCGATTCCCACTACGGCGCGGTGTTCATTATAGATGAGACCGGCGCCGTGCTCCCGAACTGGCCGTGGATCGCGGGAGACTGCATATTCAGATCCCCGGCTCTTGGTGATCTGAACCAGGACGGTGTTCTGGATATCGTACTGATCACGAATGGCGGTGTCGTGCATGCCGTCGGCGTGAACGGTGTACCCACTCCGGGCTGGACGCCGCCGAATGTGGGCGAGATGCCGGCCGACGTGTGGGCGTGCACGCAAGTGTCCCCCGTGATCGGTGATATTGATGGAGACGGCTATCCGGAGGTTGTGGTAGCGTGGTTCGGCAATCAGATCCATGCCTTCAACCACGACGGTTCCGTCGCTGCCGGATGGCCGAAGACCGCGCCGTCTCCGGTAAGGGTGACTCCCGCTATCGGCGATACTGACGCCGATGGTCGCTGTGAGGTGATCCTGGCAACCACTGACGGCCAGGTGATCAAGTGGGAGAGCGACGCCGGCACGGGGTTGCAGCCCTGCTGGCTGTTCCCATGGACTACCTACGCAGGCAACAACCTGCGAGAGAATGCCTACAAGTGCATGACGGCGACGCTTTCCACAAGCCTGTCGGTTCCTGACGTATCTGCAGTGCTTGGACAGGCTGCAGGCCTCACCGCCACGCTCACCTTCGATTCCGGCAGCAGACCGTTGGCAGGCAAGACCGTGAGCTTTAGCGTAGCCGGAGTTCCTGTTGGTACTGCCGTTACCGACTCTGCGGGAGTGGCTACTCTCGACTACACACCTCAGGATATGGGTGTGCTGAGCCTGTCTGCTTCATTCGCGGGAGATCTATACTACGGTGGATCCTCCGGTTCCGCAGACTTGACCGTGGCCTTCTCGCGGGTTCAGGCCAACTCCAGCATAGCTCTTGCCGATATCGACGGTGATGGAAACGATGAGACAATCGTGGGGGCCTCGGACGGCAGCATCCACGTTCTGAAGGCTGATGGCACTGAGCTTGCAGGCTGGCCGCAGAACGTCGGCAGCGCAATATGGGATGCTCCCGCAATCGCGGATGTGGATAACGACGGTCAGCCGGAGATCGTTGTGAATGGAAGAACGGGTGTCGGTACCGGCAGGATATACGCGTTCAACGCCGACGGCACGTCGCTGCTCGGTTGGCCTCAGGGAGAGGTATGGGGATATCCGAACACCTCTCCGGTACTTGCTGATACGGATGGCGATGGATTCGCCGAGATCTTCATCGGTACCGAGAACATGAGCGTCTGGGCTGCCAACCATGACGGCACGCCGATATCCGGCTGGAGCGGCGGATTGATCGATCCGGTTATTGCTACTCCCGCCGTAGGCGACATGGATGGCGATGGTATCGCAGAGATACTCGGCGCCGACACGGTCAGTTGCGTCATGGCATGGAACGGTGATGGAAGTACGATGTCCGGGTGGCCGTCCTCGCCCGGTGTGCAGCCCGGAGGCCCGGCATTCGCAAGTCCGGCTCTCGCTGATCTCGATGGAGACAGCAAGCTCGAGGCGGTCCTGGTGCTGGACAGCGTGAGCGCCCCTGCCGGAAAGATCACCGTACTTGATGGTGACGGTTCGACCATGTCCGGATGGCCCGTGAACCTGAACTGCCACCTGCTCGCATCTCCGGCGATCGGTGATCTGGATGGCGACGGTACGCCTGACATCGTTGTGGCTGCAACCGATGGAAAGGTGTACGCCTATACGCCTGCCGGCACACCGACTTCGGGATGGGTCGTTCCCGACACGGGGGTAACGACTCCGTGTGATGCGTCTCGCCTGCAGTCATCTCCCGTGCTGGGAGATATCGACGGCGACGGTTCCCTGGAGGTAGTCGTAGGCTGCTATGACGGGAAGGTATATGCCTTCAACCACGACGGTTCGATATTGCCGGGTTGGCCCAAGATGGCCGGCGCTCCGGTGCGTACTACCCCTGCAATCGGCAACATGGACGGTGACAACTCGTGGGACATTGTGGTCTCAGCCGAAGACGGAGCAGTGTACCGTTGGGAGGTCGCCGGCAATACCGGCACTATGCAGTACGCGCAGTTCCCGTGGCCGACCTTCCATGGAAACAACCGCAGGACCGGAGCGTATGCGCCGTATAAGACGATCTATGTCCGTGCTAATTCACCTTACGATGGCCCGGGTCATGACTGGGACCACGCCTACCATTCCGTCCAGGCTGCCATTGATGCGGCCAGTCCGGGCGACGAGGTATGGGTTGCCGGCGGATACTACATTGAGCGTATCACTCTCAAGAACGGAGTAAGGCTGTATGGTGGGTTCGCCGGTGCAGGGAAGCTCCGCAACCTGAACCAGTACTACTCAGTTCTCGACGCTAACGGTACCGGGACAGTGGTCACGTCGCCTGTGGGCGCTACCGTGAGCACGGTTATCGACGGGTTCACCCTGACCCACGGTACCGGAACCCCGGACGGGAGTCAGTATTACGGCGGCGGCCTCTACTGCAGGAATAGCTCGCCGATGATTGCGCACAACTGGTTCGTGGAGAACGACCTGCAGGGCAGCAAGCCGCCCTGGTCCGAAGGGACCGGAATCTACTGCGAGGGCTCTCCGCTCATTATCGGCAACACGTTCTGCTGGAACTGGCTGGGTTACGGTCCTGGAGGCGCTATCTCCATAAGAGCGGGATCCCCCAAGATTCTGAATAACCTGTTCGTGTATAACTTCGCATCAGCGGGGGGTGGGATATTCATTAGCTTCTCGACATCTCCGGTGATCATGGGCAACGTGTTCCAGGGCAACTATGTAGACCTGGATGACGGCGGCGGCATCTTCTGCTACTCATCCGGTGCAGTTATCGCCAACAATGTCTTCCAGGACAACTACGCCGGAGCGTACGGTGGAGGCATATACTGCGACTCCTGTTCGCCCACGATCACCAATAACACTTTCCTGGGCAATGATGCTCTGTTCGGCGGCGGCATTGCATGTTACGGCGCTTCGCCAAGCATATCGAACAACATCATCTCCTGGAACTACTCCGGCATCTATGTGGATAACGGCGGTGCGCCGGTGCTGCGTAACAACTGCGTATTCGGCCATGACGGAGGAGACTATGTGGGTCTGCAGCCGGGAGTCGGCGATATTCGGCAGGACCCCCTGTTTGCCTACGGTGGCTACGACTGGCACATACTCACCGGTTCACCCTGCATCAACGCCGGATGGGACCAAGCGCCCGGCCTGTCAAGCCTGCTCGGTGACGTGGATGGGCAGCCCCGCCTCAACGGAACGGTGGATATAGGTGCGGATGAGGTCTGGCCGTAGCCGATGAACCGATCTATGGGGCATAGTGGGAGGAATGAGGGGAAGCGGCAGTGCTGCTTCCCCTCTCTTCTTATCCTGCTGACGGGAAGATAGCGCCGGAGTACTGCGTGCTGATCGCTCGATGATGGCGCAGGGTCAGCGATGGAATGCGGTGGCTAGAACGTTACGATATCTTCCTGGGTCCTGACCCTGAGCACGCGAACAATCTTGTCCTCAGCGTTCCTCTCGCAGGAACTGATACCCGTGATCTTGACGAACCCGGTCGAGGGGAACGTCAACCCCTCCGCCAACACTTTCAGCCCCGCGTGTCCCGATCCGTCGTCGATCGCCGATCCGTCATCGACGTAGAAGAAGCCGCTGCCCGCGAAGGTGATACGCCCGAACGTCGTCACCAACAGTCCGATGTTGTTCGTCCCGATCCCACCGAGGATGCCCGGCGTGTGGATGTTGAGGCTCCCGCCGCCGATCACGCCGTTTCGCAGGCCCAGTGGATCGAGGGCTACCGCCGGTCCCGTCCCCAGGACCACCGCCTCATCGAGAGTCCTCTCTCCATCGATGGTCAGCAGCTTGCCCGCGACGGACAGCTTCGTCCCGAGAGCGGCGCTCGCGCCGACGTTGATCCTGATCCCCGAGCTCCGGTCGGGCTCCTGTATCCACGAGACAGAGCCGATCTTCGCCGAGAGAACCTTGTCGGTGAGATGCACTACGCGCCCGTCCGCGTAACCCTTGGCCGCCGAGATCCTGGAGAGCGTTTCGGCCACGGTGATGGTCGGAGACATCGCGAGAGTCACGTTCAGCGAGGTATCCCTTGCGTAGATCGGGAACGCGCAGGTCTCCGGGACCTGCACGTTGTTCCACGTGGCGACCCCGCCGGTGTACGAACTGGGGGCGATGGCGGGTCGGACCTCCGCCATGTCGAAGTTGCCGCCTCCTCCGAGGCCGCCACAGTCCCAGCTCAGCTTGAGGGCGACCGTCAACTGCGAGCCCGTCGGCGTCACCACGGCGCACAACTGCTTCCACCCGCTGGTGTTCGATGTCACGGAGGCAACCGTCGTGCACTGGCCGTCGCCGGTCACCGTGCCGTTCTTCCACTGCAGGAACGCGCTGCAGGGGTTCGGGCTGCCGTCGGTGTTGACCCATACGGACAGGAAGTACTTGTTCATGGGGGTCACATTCACGACCTGCCGAAGCTCGGGAGCCTGAGTCCCTCCGCCGTAGCCGCATGATGTGCCGATCCAATGCGCGCCGTCCTTCGCGGTGGGAGCGGGATACGCGTTATCCGCCGTATATGATGGACTGCTCCCGTTCGTCCATCCGGTCGCGCCGGACTCGAAACTGGGGTTGGTGAGCAGGTTTCCCGATTTCAGCAGCGCGATGTTGCTGATCGTGATCGCCTTGTTGTCGGTCACGTTGGCCGTCATCGTGACGGCGCCGTTCGGGACTACCCAGGCGGGTGTCGCCGTAATGTTTGCGATTGTCGGGGGAATGAGGTCCAGCTCTGTCAGCGTGTAGTTCGCGGTACTGACGTTGCCCGCGGTGACCGCCACGCCGGTGCTCGACGGGGCGTATCCGTACTTCGACGCCGTCACGGTATATGTCCCGGTATTTACGTCTGCCAGCGTGTAGTCGCCGTTCGCGTCCGTGGTCGTGGTGTACCCGCCCGGACTGGTGGAGACGGTCGCCCCGCTGATTCCGGCGCCGCTCGTGGTCCTGACCCAGCCGCTGATCGTGCCGGCGGATTCCGACCACGTGGACCGCATGTAGCTGGAGACTACGGCGCTATTGATCGTCTCGAAGTTTGCCCAGTACGGAGAACCCTGCGCGAACACGAAGACCGCCACGACGTTCGGATGGCATCCTGCGCGATACGCCGCCATCTGCGTCACGTACTCCGACTCGGTCAGCTTGCCTCCGTCGAGCCATCCCTGGCGGCACTGAGGGTCGCTGCATGCCACGGATGAGTTGCACACCCTGTCCGACCCGAACTCTCCGATGAACCACGGCTTGTTGCCGAGCAGTGCCGGATGCTGGCCGATAGCAATATCCCGGTGCCGGAAGGTGAGCCACGGAGAGATGCAGTTCACGTCGAAGTCGAAGTACTCGTGGGTCTCGATCGCGTCGGCACAGCTCGCGGCATCGGCGACCTCCGGCTCATCCCAGACCTCGGAGTTCGGCCAGCCGACACCGAACGATCCGAACACGACCATGCCCGTGTACCCGAGCGCGCGGAGCCTGTCGCGGAATGGGCGGAACTGCGATGCCGTGTGGCGGTTGGCGGCGTTGCCGTACCAGGGGAATTCGTTGCGGTAACCTATGGCGGCCGGTTTCACCGCGAGACCCGATATCTTCGCCCATACCGCGTCGGCATACTGCGCGCCCGTGACGTTGGTTGGCAGATCGCCGTCGTCGGTGCCGATGGAGGTGTCGTACGGTCGGTAGAACACCTGCGCCCCGCACGCCTGCGCGGTCGGTATGTGGCTCGCGAACAGGACTTTGATCCACGGCGCACCCGTGGCCCAGGTCTGGATCGCGCTGCTCCAGTCGAGTATGTGCGGGCATAGCGGCGGCTGTGCCCCTGCGGGAACAGCGGCGGGAATCGCGGACAGCGCCGCCAGGTAGAGGCAGGTCACGGATGATAGCAGGGATTTCTTCATTGCGAAACACCACTCGGGAAACGTTGGAATAGCGCAGTCACGCGTCGAGGCAGCGCCTCCATTTCGTACCTGAAGCATATCCCGAACAGTCGCAGTAGTCAAGAGGTGGCCGGATCAGCTATCGGCCTGCTCGAATACGACTATCGCCGCATCGTCCTGGAGCTGGCCGCCTGCATGGTCGGTAGCGGCGTTCAGAAGGCAATCGGCCATGTCCTCGATGGATGAAGTCAGGT
>Ga0208826_1000657_pt1 | contig 34166 bp, 26 predicted proteins | sample AD_UKC115_MetaG_FD_184451 | JGI IMG/M metagenome (GOLD analysis project Ga0208826, IMG submission 184451) | Active sludge microbial communities of municipal wastewater-treating anaerobic digesters from Hong Kong - AD_UKC115_MetaG (SPAdes)... | ecosystem: Engineered > Bioreactor > Anaerobic >...
GCCGTCAGTTGGGATACGCCGGGGCACGGCGGCGAAATGGGGCGTGTCCGCGGGCAGAAAGGCTCGATGGTGAACGGGAAATACGATGGCGTCGCGGATATCGGCCCGGTGGTTCTTGCCAAGCCGCCGTTGCCGCCGTCGGTTGCGGCGGGTGGACACGGCGGTTCGCACGGCTATCTGGGCGACGAGTTTGTAATGTCCATTTTGCAGGCGCGCAAACCCCTGATTGACATTGCCTGGGCGCTGAACATGACGGTTTCGGGCATCGTCGCGCACCGGTCCGCGTTGAAAGACGGCGAACACTTGAAAATTCCCCAGTACACCCTGTAATCGATCTTCACGCAAGGCATGCGCGTTGGGCGCAACACGTTTCGGGACAGAGGACATAATAAGGGAGGAAACATCGCATGGCCACATCGGAAGAAGCCGCCGGTCAGGACGCCGGTTCATCAGGCATCACGCTCCACAAGATTCTGGCGTACGCGGTCAAGTATGGGGCGTCCGACATTCATCTCAAGGTGCCGCGCCCTCCGGCGGTGCGCATAGACGGGGTCATCCGTTTTATCGGCGACACCCCGCTGACTCAGGACGACATGTTGCGTTTTCTGGACGACATCCTGACGCCGGAACAAAAGGCGCGATTTCTCGAAGTCGGCGACGCGGACTGTGCGCTGGGCGTTCCCGGGTTGGGGCGCTTCCGGGTCAACTGCCTCAAGCAGCGCGGCACGGTGGGAATTGTTTTGCGCCATGTAAAAGGCAAGGCGCCCAATTTCGACATGCTCAACCTGCCCGAGGCCAGCATGATGAAAATCGTGGAGATGCGCCGCGGACTGGTTCTGGTGACCGGCACCACGGGCAGCGGGAAATCAACGACGCTTGCCGCCATCATAGACAAAATCAACCAGACGCGGCCGGATCACATCGTGACGCTTGAAGACCCGATCGAGTTTTTGCACACGGACAAGCGCAGCAGCATCACGCAGCGCGAGGTTTCGATCGATACGCGCGATTTCAAGACCGCTCTGCGCGCGGTGATGCGCGAGGATCCCGACGTAATCCTCATCGGCGAAATGCGCGACAACGAGACGTTCCAGGCGTGCATTTCCGCGGCGGAAACCGGCCACCTCGTGTTCAGCACGCTCCATACGACGAACGCCATGATGACCATTGATCGCATTCTCGACCTTTTTCCCGCCGAGCAGCACCAGCAGGTCCGATCGCAATTGGCTCTTCAGTTGCGCGCGCTGGTGGCGCAGCGGCTCGTCCCCTCGGCGGACGGCAAGGGGCGCGTGCCCGCCGTGGAGGTCATGTTCAACACGCCGGCCATCGCGGCGCTCATCCGGGAAAACCAGCTCAAGCTGATCGGCAATGCGATTGCCGGCGGGAAGGAAGACGGCATGCAGACGTTCAACATGAGCCTGGTGGATTTGGTGAACAGGAAATTGATCCGGCAGGAGGACGCCGAATTGGCCTCCGACAACCCCGACGAACTCAAAATGAACCTGCAAGGGATTTATTTGAGCCAGGGTCGCGGCGGCATCCTGAAACGATAACGGGGATGCAGGATCAAGGACGAAGGACGAAAAGGACATTTGCGGGAAAAAGAGAGAGTTCTTTGAACCTTTTGTCCTTTGTGTCCCCAAATCTTGCCTGCCATCCCATGCTGAGGATATCGCAATGAAACACACCGTTTCGTGTCTGGTGCAAAACCGGCGCGGGGTGCTCGCGCAGGTAAGCGAGGCCTTTGCGGCCAAGGGCATCAACATTGAAAGCCTGGCCGTGGCGGAAACCGAGGACCCCGACGTCAGCCGCGCCACGATCGTCGTTACGGGCGACGACGCGACCGTGGCCGAGGCGGAGCGGCAGTGCCGGTCGCTCGAGGTGGTCATTCGGTTGGAAGACTTGGCCAGCGAGGAGTTTCACGCCCGCGAACTGATGCTCGTGAAACTGCGCGTCACACCCGGCGCGATTCCAAGCATCATGCAGGCGGCGGAACTGTTTCAGGCGCGCGTTATCGGCATGAGCGACCGCACGATTACGCTTGAATTGGCGGGTGAACACCGTGCGATCGACGGATTCCTCAAGTTGGTGCGTCCGTGGGGTATTGTCTCGCTGGCCCGGAGCGGTTTGATTGCGGTTTCCGCCCACGACGAAGAGGATCATTCGCCCGAAACAAGGGGAAGCGCGGCATGACGCGCCCGCCCGTCCGTTCGTTCGACGAACTGGTGCGCCGCGCCCGGCGCACGCCCGCACCGCGCATGGCGGTGGCTGCGGCGGGCGAGGCCGCGGTTCTTGTCGCCGCCGCCAACGCCATGCGGGAAGGGCTGGTGCGTCCGGTTTTGATCGGAGAGGGCAAACGCATTCGCGCCATCGCGGAAGAACATGCCGTGGATTTGCACGGCATGGACATCGTCGAGGCGCTGGACACGGCCGCAGCCTGCGCCATGGCTGTCCAACTCATGCACGAGGGGGAGGCCGGCCTCGTGATGAAGGGACTCGTGACGACGAAAGATTTCGTGCGGGCCATACTCAACCACGAATTCGGCCTCCGGCGCGACCGGCCCCTGAGCCATGTCGCCGTGATCGAGTCGCCCGATCGATCGCGCCTGATGTTGCTGACGGATTCGGGCATCAACATCCGCCCGCGTTTCAATCGCAAGGTGGCCATCGTCCGTAATGCGCTCGATGTGGCCGGCGCCCTCGGCATCGAGAAACCGAAGGTGGCCATCATCGCGGCGGTGGAAACGGTGCAGTTGCCCGCCATGCCCGCGACGATTGACGCCGAGTTGCTTCGCCGGATGGGCGAGGCCGGCCACTTCGGGCGCTGCATCGTGGACGGGCCGCTTTCGATGGACAACGCACTCGACCGCCATACCGCCGAGGTAAAAGGCCGCCTCAGCCCCGTGGCCGGCTGTGCGGATGTGCTTGTGGCGCCCGACATCGAAACGGCCAACGCGATCTACAAGACGGTCCGCTATCTGGCGCGGCGCGAACTCGCGAGCATTGTGGTCGGGGCGGCGGGGCCGGCCGTCGTGGCCAGCCGGTCGGACTCGGCCGATACCAAACTGTACAGCATTGCCTTGGGCGCGCTGTTTGCCGCGCGAACATCCGCCGATTCGCCGCTGGGGGCAGGCGTTCCACCTGAGGCGGTTTGGACAAGAATTGAAAAGGAGTGACGGGATGTCCCTGGTGAAGATTGCATTGATAGGCGCCGGCAGCCGTTCCTTCGGGCCGTCGTCCATCAAGGATGTGCTATTGAGTGAACCCCTGGCGGATCGGGGTGTCGAATTGGTCCTGATGGATATAGCCGCCGGACATCTGAAGGATTCGGAGACGTATGCGCGCAAGGTGGCGGAAAAACTGGGGCGGAAAACGGCGATTACGGTCACGACCGATCTCGAAACCGCGCTGCGCGGGGCGCATTTCGTCGTCACGGCGATAGAAGTGGATCGGTTTCTTTACTGGTCGCAGGATTTCCACGTTCCGCGCAAGCACGGATTCCGGCAGGTGTTCGGCGAAAACGGCGGGCCGGGCGGATTGTTCCATGCCCTGCGCAACATGGGGCCGATGGTTCGCATCGCAAAGACCATGGAGCGCCTGTGTCCCGATGCGTGGCTACTGAATTTCACCAATCCCGAACATAAACTCTGCGAGGCTGTTTCGCGGCTGACCCCGGTTCGCAATGCCGGCCTGTGCCACGGCGTGTTCATGGGCATGGAGCAAATGGCGCGCATTCTTGGCATGCCGGTCGAGGATCTCGACGGCGCGGCCTGCGGCATGAATCATTTCACCTTTTTCCAAACGATTCGCGACCGGCGCACCGGCGACGACTTGTATCCGCGCCTGCGCGAAATCGAGCGGGAAGGCGACTGGCTTCACGACTGGCATGAAATCGGCCTTGCGCGCATTTTGTTCCGCCGTTTCGGACTCTGGCCGTCGCCCGCCGCGAACCACTACGGCGAATACATCCGGTGGGCCGACGAGTTTGTCGCGAGCGAGTTGCAGTATTTCTACGATCCCGCCGACGGTCATCCGTGGCAGACCGGCCGGATTCCCGAATTCGTCTATTCACTTAGCGGGGATGTAACGGGCCGTCCCTGGAAAAAAGCAGAGACCGAACCCGAACCCTTTGAATTGAATGCGCTTCTTCATTCCGGGGAACTTGCCGTGCCGATTATGGAGGGTATCGCCTGCGGTGTCCGGCGGCGCCTGGAAGCCGTCAATGTGCCCAACCGCGGCGCGATTCCGAATCTGCCGCATGACATGGTCGTCGAAATTCCGGCGACGGTGGATGCGACCGGCATGGACCCCGAATCCATGGCGCCGCTGCCCGAACCGCTCGCCGCCCTGATGCGCACCCAGGCCTCGATTCACCAGTTGCTCGTCGAGGCCTTTGCCGAACAGTCGCGGGACAAATTGATCCAGGCGATGCTGCTTGATCCCACGGTGGACTCGTACCGCCGCGCCATCGAATGTGTGGACGAAATGCTGGCGCTGCAGAAGGACATTCTGCCGCCATTGAAATAAACCGGAAGACCGCCGGCGGCAGCGGAAACTTGCCCTTGAACCCGTGTGTTGAAGTATTGTGCGCCGCATCAACCGGTTTTACAACGCGAGAGGAATTGCGCCCATGACATCCCGGGAACGTGTTTTGAAAGCCCTGGCGTTTGAGGAAACGGACCGCGTGCCGATGGATTTGGCCGGCATGCCGTCCACCGGCGTCAGTTGTTTCGCCTATCCCGGCCTTGTCGCCGCGCTGGGCCTGCCGTACCGCCCGCCGCGGGTCTACGACACCGGCCAGATGCTGGCATTGCCCGATTTGGACGTGCTTGACGCGCTTGGAACGGACGTCGTCACGTTGACAATGGATTACACGAACGCGTTCGACGAGCCGGACAAATGGCGGCCCTATGATTTCGGTGGACGCCTGCCGGCGCTTGTCCGCGACCCGTGCGCTTTCGAGACATTGCCGGACGGCACGGTCATCCAACACGGCGGCCAGAGCCGGATGCCGCCCGCCGCGCACGTGTTCGAATCCGAGCATGGCGGGCAGCCGTTCGATTTGGCGGGCGAGTTGCCAAAGCCCGACTTGCGCGAAGTCGAGAAAAACAACCGGGATTGGCAGTTTTCCAACGAGCAGATTGACGCGACGGCCCGGTATTTCGAGCGTGTCCGAAACGCCACGGACCGCGCAATCCTCTTCTGCGGACCGGGCGCGGGAATCGGAATCGGCGCGTATTACGGCGTCGCCACGTTCCCGATGCTCTGCATGACCGAGCCGGATTTCGTCGCCAGGCTGCACGAGATCACGATTCATTACGCCTGTGAGCGCGTTCAATCCCTGCTCAAAGTCATCCATCCCTATATTGATGTCTACCAATGTTCGAGCGACGATTGGGGCACGCAGAACCAGACCTTCGCAGCGCCAGCCGTTTTCGATGAGTTGTTCAAACCCTACTATCGCCGCTTTACGGACGCGATCCACGCCGCCGGGCCGAATGTGAAAACGTTTCTGCATTCGTGCGGCGCGATTTACGACATTCTCGACATGGTCATCGAAAGCGGGTTCGATGTGTTGAATCCCGTCCAGTGGACCGCGGGAGGCCATTCGTTCCGGGAATGGAAGGACAAAGCGCGCAACCGCATCGCCCTGTGGGGAGGCGGCGTCAACACCCAGGTCACGCTGCCGCTGGGAACGGTCGAGGACGTCGAACGCGAAGTACGCGAAATCGTCGCCTGCATGCGGCGCGACGGCGGCTACGTCTTCTGCGCTATACACAACATCTTGGCCGAAATTCCCGGCGAGAAAATCGTGGCCCTGTACCGTGCGTGCTCATAATCGTGCTCGTGCTCGTACTCGAAGCAAGGATTACGACCTCTTCCATCGCTTGCGCGATTGTTCAAGAGAACTCATTTTCATCTCCCAGGGAGACCCCTAGTCTCATGACAACTCGTAATCGAAGATCGCGGACCCCGTTTTTCGATCCCAACAACCCAGGATTGACGGCAGATAGTCGTTTGATCTTGTATCGTTCGACTCCTTGGGATTGCGGGCACGATTGCGAGTAAGATTACGAGCACGATTACGAGCACGATTACGAGCACGAGCACGACAGAACACCTATACGATTACCCAGGTGTTATGGGTTTCTAGCGCAACTAGATGCATTTGCCCCGCTGTCCATGGCCCGGACGTTGCAGCCCCGCGCCGGACGGTGTAGTATGGTTGTGGTTTGAAAGCGGGCAACAACCGGAAAGGAGACCGGGACCATGTCGGCGGCGTTGTTGATGTTGATTGTCGGCGGTATCGCCGTAGTTATCCTTGGGTGGCTGATTGGGATTTACAACAGCCTTGTGCGTCTTCGCAACGCGGTCAAGAATGCTTGGGCGCAGATTGACGTCCAACTCAAGCGGCGGCACGATCTCATCCCGAACCTGATGGAAACGGTCAAGGGATACATGGCGCACGAGCGCGCCACTTTGGAAAACATCACCAAGGCGCGCAACCTGGCCGTGCAGGCTTCCGGCGTGGCGCAGCAGGCGCAGGCCGAAGCCGGCCTGAACCGGGCCATGTCGCAGTTTTACGTGGTCGTCGAAAATTATCCCGATCTCAAGGCGAACCAGAATTTCCTCGCGCTTCAGGAGGAACTCGCCTCCACGGAAAACAAGATCGGCTTTGCGCGCCAGTTCTACAACGACCAGGTCATGCAGTTCAACAACCGCATCCAGATGTTTCCAAGCAACATCGTGGCGGGCCTGTTCAGTTTCCAGGAAGCGGAGTCTTTCGAGGTGGAGGACGCCGCCCAACGGGAGGCGCCCAAGGTCAGTTTCACGTAAGCCCACCGCCTAGGGGCCGCTCTGCCCAAAGCGGACCATCGCATCGTGGCGAGGAAAGTCGTTTATGAAAGAGTTCATTATCAATATCGGCCCACTCGAAACCCGGATTGCCATCCTCGAGGACAAGCGGCTCGCCGAGTTGCACATCGAGCGCGAGGAAAGCCGCAGCATTGTCGGCAATGTCTACAAGGGCCGGGTGGACAGCATCGTGCCCGGCATCCAGGCGGCGTTCATTGACATCGGTTTCGAGAAGAACGGTTTTTTGTACGTTTCGGACATCGCCGGCACGGAAGGCACGGGCGATTTCGTCATCGAGGACGGGATCGCACAAGCCCGGACGCGCGGACGGCACAAGTCGCTTTCCATCGAAAATATCCTCAAGAAAAACCAATACATCATGGTCCAGGTCAGCAAGGATCGCCTCGGCACGAAAGGAGTCCGCCTGACCAATTTCATCACGTTCCCGGGGCGTTACGTCGTGCTGATGCCGACGGTGACGCAACTCGGCGTGTCGCGCAAGATCGAAGACGACAAGGAACGCGACCGCCTCAAAAAACTCTTGCAGGCGCTGCGTCCGAAAGGAGTCGGCCTGATTACGCGCACTGCCGGCGAGGGGGCGAAGAAGGCCGATCTTCAAAACGACATCAAATACCTGTCGAAACTATGGGATCGCGTCAAGTCGAAAATGGAAACGACCCACGGTCCCGGATTGCTGTACGAGGATCTCGGACCCGTCCTGCGAATCGTGCGCGACACCTTCACGAGCGAGGCGGAGCGTCTCGTGGTGGACAACGAGAGCGAATTTGCGCGCATCCAGTATTTTCTGGATATGTATGCGCCGAATCTCAAGAAGCGGTGCGAACTTTACAAGGGTCCGCGGCCGATTTTCGAGCAGTACGAGGTGGAGCCGGAAATCGAGAAAGCCCTGCGCCGGAAGGTCCTTCTCAAGAGCGGCGGGCACATTTGCATAGACCAGACCGAGGCGCTGGTCGCCATTGACGTGAATACCGGCAAGTTCACCGGCAAGGGCCGCCTGGAAGAAACCGTGTTCAAGACCAATATCGAGGCGGCGGGCGAGATCGCGCGGCAGGTGCGTCTGCGCGACATGGGCGGCATCATCGTCGTTGACTTCATTGACATGGAACAGGAGCGCAACCGGCGCGAATTGCTGCGCGTGCTGCGGGAAGCCCTCAAGAGCGACCGCGCGAAAACGACCGCCTCGGAAGTGACCGAACTCGGCATGATCGAAATGACGCGCAAGCGGGTCAAGCACAACCTCATCAAGGCCCTGTCGCAGCCGTGTCCCTATTGCGAGGGCAGCGGCATGGTCAAATCCGTCACCACCATGACCGCGAACACGCTCCGGCGTCTCGAAAGTTTCTTTTGTCGTTCAAAGGAAAAAACCATCGTTCTGCGGACCCATCCCGACGTGGCCCAGCGGCTTCAAACCGAGAACAAGGCGATTCTCGACGACATCGCGCAGCGGTTTTCGCGGGAGATCCGGGTCGAGGCGGCGGACGATTTCCATATCCACGACATTCGGATTGTCAATCCCAAGACGGGCAAGGAACTGAAACCGTGAAAGCGCAATCGCAATCTTTCCGTTTCAAGCGGGCGTTATGCGGCGTTCTGGGGTTGTTGCTCGTTTTCGCGGCGGGGTGCGCCGGTTCGGGCGACAAGCGCGTGAATGCCGCCGTTCCGCCGGAAAAGCGGCTCGCCGACGCGCGCAAGGCCGTGGCGCGGCATCCCAACGACCCGGATGCGCTGTACCGCATGGGCAACGCGCTTTTCGACCTCCAGCGCTACCAGGACGCCGCAACGGCCTATGAAGGCGTGCTGGCGATCGATCCGAAACACGTCGCCGCGCATGTCAATCTCGGCTTGTCCCTGAAGCGCCTCAATCGTCTGCCGGAAGCCATCGCGCATTATGAGGCGGCGCTTGCCCTTGCGCCGGACGATCGGGTGACGTTGTGCGATCTGGCCGCCGCGCAGGAATCCAAGGGCGATTTGGAGGAGGCCGCGAAAACGCTCTCGCGGCTGGTCGAACTTCAGCCGGACGATATCCAGGTTTTGTCGAGGCAGGCCAATGTCCTGTTCAAGTTGGGTCGTTACGATGAAGCCGCCGGTGTTTTCGAAAAGGTAATCAAGAAGGATCCCGGACTTTCCGACGATTATTACAATCTCGGCCTGTGCCATTTCCATCAGGCGAATTACGATGCGGCGCTGCGCACCTGGCTGGCCGCGCTGGCCCACGAGCCGCGCAACCGCTCCGTCAACAAGGGATTGGCGGTCCTGTACTGGAAACGCCACGAATACAGGCAGGCATGGGAAGCGGTTGCCCGCTGCCGGAGCATGGGCATCCCGCTCGATCCCGAATTCCTCGACAATCTCCGCAACGATTCCGGCCTGTCCGGTCCTCCCTCCGGGAAATAAATCCCGCACGCACACGGTTCATGCGTACAACGGTTGTTTCAAGCGCTGCTTGAAAAACATCGTGCGGATATGAGACAGTTGAACCGGAGAACGAGAGGGCTTTTGGTTCGCCTCGCAACAGGTAAGCGCGGCGGTGTTTTTTTCGCCGACGCAACGATTGGGAAGGAGATGTGAGATGAATGGTTTTAGATTGTTTGCCATCGGTTGCGCGTTGCTCGCGTCGGTCACGTTTTTGACTGGATGTCCGGCAAAGCCCCTTTTGACGACCGATGCCGCCTCGCACCATTTCGCGGCGGACGAAACGGAATGGACGTTTCAGGTGTGGAACGGCGGCAGCGCCGATACGGTGCTCACGTTCACGATTGGCGCTGACAAGCCGTGGGTGACGGTCACGCCGTTCGGGCAAAGCGCCGGCGCCGATCAGAAAGTTACGGTAACCGTTGCGATCGATCGCCTCGGCGCGGCCAAGGCGGCGCCCGAATTCACGTCGGCCAACTTGACGATTTCCTCGAATGGAGGGGACGCGACAATCCCCATAACCACCGCGCCCGACTATTTCACGCAGAATTTCACGGCGGGCATCCCGCTTTCCGAGCGCAGCCTGACGTTCACGCCGGACGGCTCGCTGAGTTTCTTCAAGGCCACAAACGATCCGGCCACCGCGTTTCCCACGAATCCGGCGGGCGGCATCGATCTCGCGCCCCTGTTTGCCCAGACGGATCCCGTTCCGTTTACCCCGTACCGAAACATACCGTTTTACGGCGTATTGTATGACCGTTTTTACGTGGGCAGTTCGGGCACGATCAGTTTCGGGGCGGCCCATGCGCCCGATGGCTCGCTGGCCGGTCATTTTGCCGCGCCGCAAATCACTGCCCTGTCCACGCTGAACGCGGCGGGCGGCGGCTCTGTGAAAGTGAAGCAAACCCCGACCCGCGTGGCGGTCACCTATGAGAACGTACCGTCCGCGGATAAAAAAGCGGGTGGGAACAATGTCCAGATAGAACTATTCTTCGACGGAACTATCCGCATGACCTATCTGAACGTTGACGCCCCCAGCGGGATCGTGGGTCTGTCCTATGGCCCGGGCAACACGGACGATCAGGGCAATCCCATCGCGCCAAGTGATTTCATCCCCAGCGACTTTACCTCGTACAACACATCGGGGATGAAAGCGGCAAACTGATACTGTCGCGGAACATTTTCAGGCGGGGTCCGTTTCACGAAGCGGATCCCGCTTGTTGCTTTGATTGCGTTGTCCGGCGCCATATTCCCCGGTTTCATGCCGTCCCGGTGCGTGGATTATAATCCGTGAAAGCGGCGCACGGGGCGCCGAAGGCGACCGGCATGCTTGCATTGGCTTCTTTTCTCTGGATGTCCGTGGTGGTGGAACCCTCGCAGGACGAATTGTGGGCAATGGCGGAACGCCATGCCGTCCAGACACAGGAGGCGGTGGCGTTCTGTCGCCGCTATGCCCACGGCTGGCTCGCCCATGCCGACCCCGCCACTGGACTTCTGCCGCGCCGTTTGAAGGAAGACCTTTATTGGAACGCGAAGGACTGCGCCGCGGACAATTACCCATTTCTTGTGCTGACCGCGCACTTGCTCGACGATTATCATTTGAAACAGGCCGTCCGCCACATTCTCGATCAAGAAACCGCTCTTACGTCGCGTGTCGGCGCGCTGCCCGACACCTTCGACTTTGCCACGGGCCGCTTCCTGTCCGCCGAACCGAACATGGCGGAAATCATTTTCGGCGCGGCCGAATACATCAAGGACGGGCTTCTGCCGGTTACCGAGTGGATGGGACCGTCGCCGTGGTTCGACCGGATGCAGTCGATCGCGCGGGATATCTGGAAACATGCGGACGTCCGGACGCCCGCCGGCCTCCTGCCGACCGACAACCTGGAAGTAGCCGGCGATCTGCTCGAATCCATGAGCCGCCTTTATTGGATGACCGGCGACGCAAGTTACAAGGAATGGAGTTTCCGTCTCGCGGACTATTACCTGCTCCATTATGATTTTCTTGCGGCCGGGGAATTTCGGTTGCGCGACCACGGTTGCGAGATCCTCGGCGGATTGTCCGAGGCGTATGTGATTGCGGCGAGGGAAGACTCCGCGCGCCGCGACGCATGGCGTCCGAAGTTGCGCGCCATTCTCGATCTCATCCTCGAAAAGGGCGTCAACAAGGACGGGATGATGACGAGTAGTTTCGACATCCGAACCGGCGAGGCGAAATGGGACATGCTCAACGACAGCTGGGGCTATGTCTATGACGCATTCATGACCGTTGCGATGGTGGACGACGAGCCGCGTTATCGCGACGCGGTCCGGCATGCCCTCGAAAACGTTCACAAGTATCTGGGCGCAAACTGGGAAAGGGGCAGCGCCGACGGGTATGCCGACAGCGTCGAGGGCGCGTTGAACCTCCTTGCCCGCATCCCTGTCGCGAGCGCTTTCGACTGGGTGGACCATTCCATGCGCCATATTTTCGACAAGCAGCGGCCGGACGGAATCCTCGAGGCATGGTACGGCGACGGCAATTCCGCCCGCACCGCTTGGATGTACGCCCTGCAAAAGACGCAGGGCATTTCGGCGACTCCGTGGCGCGACGACGTGAAACTCGGCGCGGCGCGCACGGGTGGCGCCGTGCATGTCCGGATGTCGTGCGAATGGGCATGGAATGGCCATTTGTGCTTCGATATCCCGCGCCATCGCCTCCTCCACCACATGCCCATGGATTACCCGCGCATCAACCAGTTTCCCGAATGGTTCACGGTTGAACCGGCGCGAACCTATCTTGTTTCGCGCGACGACGCCCCGCCCGAAAAGATTTCGGGCGGCGCGTTGCGGCGATATCCGCTCCAGTTGGGGGCGGGCCAATCCGTGCGCATCACGGTGGTGCCCGAACAAATGGAGGACAAGATCGAAATGACGATGGCGGACAAAAAGCCCTTGCGCGCGATGCGGTATACGCGCCGTTCCGCCGAGGCGGCGGCGGCGTGGCAGAACGAAGTGCGCGCACAACTTGCCGCGCAACTGAAGATTGACACGTTGATGGCGGAAAAAGCGAACATTCCGCTCAATCCGCAAATGGAAAAAACCGAGGCGCGCGACGGATATTCGTGGCAAGAACTTTCGATTGCATCCACGCCGGGGCAGCGTATCCGGATCGTCGCGACCGTTCCCGGCAACGCAGTTCCGGGCAAAACGCCCGCCGTCGTGTGCATTCACGGGCACGGCGGCAGCCGCCAAGCCGTTTACGATCCGGCAACGATATACAAGGGATTCGCGGCGGCCCTTGCGCAACGCGGATTCATCACCGTTGCGGCGGATGTCGAGCAACATGCCGTTCGGGAGGAGGGCCGCACGCTCATGGGCGAACGGCTATGGGATTTGATGCGATGCGTGGATTATGCGCAGTCATTGCCCGAATGCGATCCGGAGCGCATCGGATGCGGCGGGTTGTCGCTCGGCGGTGAAATGGCCATGTGGCTCGGCGCGATGGACACGCGCATCAAGGCGACAGCCAGTTGCGGTTTTCTGACCTTCATGGACCAGATGGAAACCAACCACTGCATGTGCTGGAAATTCGACGGCCTCCGCGAACGCGTTGATTTTCCCGACATCTACGCGCTGATCGCCCCGCGCGCCTTGCAGTGCCAGAACGGACGCAAGGAACCACCCAGCCAGTTTCCACCGTTCATGGCCGAACAGGCCTTGCGGCAGGTCCGGCCCGTCTACGAGGATCTCGGCCATCCCGAAAATGCCGCTTTGGTGGTTCACGACGGCGGTCACGAAATCGAGTTGCAGGCTCTCTTGGGCTTTTTCGCCGTCAAATTATAAAAAATCACAGCTATTCCAATCTTGAGAGTACCGTCTTCTCGGAGTCGCGAAGGTCTCGGAACGTAACGCCGATTTCCAAATCGGCTTGCTCAAATACGACATGCCGATTTGGAAATCGGCGCTACCAAGCGGCCATTTTCAATTTCAACACAAGATATCGTTGCCTGATCCGACATGAAATGGCCCGGAAATGCCAATCTTCGTGGAAATTCTTATCCTTTTGTCTCAAGAACTCAGTACTCTCAAGTTCCGATGTTCTTCCAGCAAAAAAACAGTTGTTTTGACCATCGGAGCCGTTTTCGCTCAAGGCGTGCGGGAATCACGGAATCGCTTTGTTTGGATTTGACATTCCGGGAGCAAAAGTAAGTGGCGGGTGACAAGAGAAATTCCCGATTCCTGCTGATTCTTGCCCACCAATTCGCCCGATTCTTTTCTTGACGGCGGAACTGAAAGTATGGCAAGATTATAAATGGTGTGCCGCGAGTGCGGTGCGTATCACGCAAACGGGACAGTGGTGTCCCAAGGACATAACGAGGAGTATGTGGTATGCGTAAGAAAGGATTCACATTAATTGAGTTGTTGGTAGTAATCGCCATCATCGGCATTCTGGCTGCAATCCTGTTGCCGGCTCTGGCGCGGGCGCGCGAATCGGCCCGTCGTTCGAGTTGCCAGAACAACCTCAAGCAGTGGGGCTTGGTCTACAAGATGTACGGCAACGAAGCCAACGGCAAGTTCCCGGCGATGCAGTGCGCGGGACCGGCCCCCGATTATGATTTGGAGGTCGCCACGGGTCCGGCGGTGAAGAGCATCTTCCCGGAATACCTGACCGACCCGAACATCATCATCTGTCCATCGGACGCCGAGGCGGCGAAGATTCGCAGAAACTTGTGGGGCCACGACAAGCCGACGGGCGATCCGGAATACGGCAAGCCGCAGTTGCTCAACGATCCGCAGTTGATCTATCAAAGCTACTGCTATTTCGGCTGGGCGTTCGACAACCTGCGCAAGACGGCCCGCGCGAACGAATTCACCGTGCTGGGTTTGCTGGGTTCCCTGAGTGTCACCTTTGATTCCACCGCGTGGGTGCCGGTGCAAGTCGGCGCCGCGCTGGACGGCTATCTGCTGAACAACCAAGCGCTGGCCGGCCAGTTGGCGAGCGGCGGTCCGGGCGTGGGCCTTGCCTTGGCGAACGTGCTGGACAGCGACGCCTCGCTGAAAGGCACCACGTGGGAAAACCAGGGCGTGGGCAACGGCGGAACGGATTATATCTATCGCCTGCGTGAAGGCGTCGAGCGTTTCCTCGTCACCGACATCAACAACCCCGCGGCGACGGCCATGGCCCAGAGCGGCCTGTTCATCATGTGCGACCTGATGGGCACGGGCGTGAGCACCATCCTGTTCAACCATGTGCCGGGCGGCTGCAATGCCCTGTTCATGGACGGCCACGTCGAATTCATCAAGTACGTGGGCTTGGATGTGAACTCGATAGACGACGGCGCGCAAGTCGAGGCGGCGATGAATGCCAGCGGCTGCAAGGATCCGGTGCTTCCGACTGTGGCGGCCCTGATCGCGGCCTTTGGCGCGCATTAATCGTTTTGCGTTTTCAGACTGTCTGCAGTCCAAACCGCTCCTCGGAGTCGCATCCCCGGGGAGCGGTTTTTCCATATAACGGTCTTGTTGGACAGACGGTCCAGTCTGTTCTTGGAGTTTGTACATATTCGTCCGATGGACTTTATGCATAACCGATGAGGACGCCCCTCCCATGGGGTCGTGCGAAGGGCAGGTTAGTCCCGGTTTTTCAAATAGTTGAAAAGGCGCCCGTTGATACTACCCTCCCATGGGGTCGTGCAAAGGGCAGGTTAGTCCCGGGTTTTCAAATAGTTGAAAAGGCGCCCGTTGATACTACCCTCCCATGGGGTCGTGCGAAGGGCAGGTGAGTCCCGGGTTTTCAAATAGTTGAAAAGGCGCCCGTTGATACTACCCTCCCATGGGGTCGTTCGAAGGGCAGGTTAGTCCCGTAGGGACGGTTTGACTGTAGCCCAGGAGGAACTCCTGGGACACGGGGAAAAAACAAACGATAGTCCCGTAGGGACGATTGAAATGGAGTTCGTAAAAGAAAGTATGATGGCGCATGCCCATGCAAGCCGATTTGACCATTGGGTGTTTTCAACCAAGGGTAAAACGGCACGGAATCGAATGCGGCGAGCAATGCATAGGAAACGGAACGAGCGGCTTCAAACGTCCCTACGGGACTTTCCCGCCACCGCCGCGAGATCCCAGGACTGGCGTCTTGGGCTATTCTCAAGGCGTCCCTCCGGGACTTCGTGTCGAACACCGTCTCATTCGACCGATTTGAAAATGTATCAACTCCAGGGACAGACGGTCCAGTCCGTCCAGGATCGGGATACACTTGAAATCGGCCGTCTAAAGCGATTTTCGCGCAGGCGACGGACGAGCGGGACGTTGTGAATCCGGCAAAATTCACACGGAAAGTGAAATACTTTCCCTGTAGTGGATGTATCGCAGTTGGCAGTGCCGAAGTACAAAGGAGGTTGCAGTAATGGCAGTTCAGGGGTATGGCGTAAAGAAGTGGTTGTGTCTGGGGCTGGCGGCGGCCATGACGATTCTGATGGCGATGGACGCGGACGCGGCGGAGCGCAAAGCCAAGCGCATTCTGCTGGCGGGTGACAGTTGGCCGTTTTTCATGTGGACGGGCGGCATGCACGGTATTTACTTTTGGCAGGGTTGCGCGGCACAGGACGGCCTCGACGAAGCCGGTTACGCGGACTGGCAGGTATGGGGCGGCGACACGGCGGTGCCGATGTCCATGGCGCGGGAATGGCGCGACAATGTTCCTCAAAGTTACAAGGGGCGCGTCGTGGGAAGGCTCGACATCCTCCGCATGGAACTGGAGAGCAATCCCAACATTGACATCGTTCACCTGAGCCTGGGCGGAAACGACGTAGGCCGGGGTTATTTCAACGACGTCATGCCGCAGCAAATCCGGTTTTTGGGCGCGCCGACGGGCGGAACCTTCGTGCTGCGCTTCAACGGCCAGCAAACGGCCCCCCTTCCCTACAATGCGACGGCGGCCCAGATTCAGTCGGCCATGGAAGCGTTGTCCACCGTGGGCGCGGGCCGGATCGAAGTGACCGGTCCCGATGGGGGACCGTACATGTGCGTGTTCGATCCCGCGCTGGTGGCGTATGTCTATAACGGCCCGGACAACAACATTTCCGTGTCAAGCTCGCTGACCGGCGGCAGCGTGGTGGTGGACGAAGCCCACCATGGATGGGAAAAGTCTTGGGGAACCGATTCGGCCTATGAAAAACTGTTTTTCCAGGCCCTTTGCGACGCCATTGAGAAGGTGATTCGCCAGGCGCTCGACGTTCGCCCCGACATTCGCGTGGCGCTATGCGATTACGATTACCTGCGGGTGGACTGGGGCGGCGCCACGGAACTCGAAACCCGGTACGCGGGCATGCGGCTCGGCATGGCGAAGTTCGAACTGACGCAGCGTCTGTCCGCAATGCCCCAATACCGCAACCGGTGCTTCTATATTGCGCCGGGCGGTCTCATGCAATACGTGTTCGGGCTGTATTCGCGGTACAAGTATTGCGCCGTGGGCGTAGGCGATGTCATGAATCCCTGCACGGACAGCGGCCCCGCGCCGGGCGCCATCCTGCTGTACGGGCCCAACGGCACTCCCGGCGCCGCGGGCACGGTTGCGCGCCCGTTGAGCAATCTCGTCAAGCACGGCATTACGCAGCCCATTCCCGGCGGCGACATTGATCCCCCGGTGGATTACTACCCGGATGATCGTCCCGATCCCAGTGTCGGCGAACCGCATACGCACGACATCAGCCCCCGCGATGCCATCCTGGCTGATATCGGCGGCGGCGACATCCATTTGAACGGGTTGGGATATAAGGCATTGATGAAATACTGTACCGAGGAATTTTACGGCGAATGGCTGGATCTGCCCAAGGCGCTGTCGTCCGTTCCCATGCCGCCCGCGCCGCCCGATCCTGATCGGGTCGCCGCAAAGGCCGGCGCCGTGCTGGCGTCGTTCCGGGTGACATTCAGCGAGGAAGTCACCGGCGTGGATGCCGCCGATTTCGTGGCGGTCACGCGCGGAGGCCGCGCCGGCGCATCGATCCTTGATGTCGAACCCGGACCGTCCGGATACCACGACACGTATGTCGTGACGATTGACTGCGGCAGCGGACGCGGCACGGTTAGCGTCGGGGTGCTGGACAATGGCACCATCAAGGATCGCGACGGCAACGGCTTGGGCGGCGACATTGACGGATCGTTTTCTGGAGGCGAATGGTACGATCCCTCGGCCTATACCCTGCCGGTTTCCGCATGGCCCGCGGCGGCGTTGCTGGTGTGTCTTGCCGCATGGGCCGCGAGGCGGCGCGGCCATTGACAACGATTCGACAGGCATCGAACCCCGGATCTCCGGCATTGCGGTTCAGGGGTCCGGGGTTTGAAGCTTGTAGACGGGGATTGGTTTCGTTTCCCGGCCCCTTTCTTCCTTCCGCGTCCGGCCTTTGCCAAGGAGTGTCGCCGTGAACGTGCTGCTTGTGGTGCCTCCCTTCAGTGCATCGCCGACGGGCCGCGGCGCGCGGATCCGCCCCGGCAAGTTGCGCCCGCTGCCTCCCTTGGGGCTCGGCTATCTCGCGGCGGTATTGGGCGAACACGGCCACGAGACGCGTTTGATTGACGCGCAGGCGCGCCAATTGAGCATTCCCGAAACGGTGGCCGAAATCATGGCCGCGGCGCCGGACGTTGTAGGCATTTCGATTTTCACGGTTTACATGGATTGCTCCTATGCTTTGGCGTCGGCGCTGCGCGTCCGCGCGCCCGGCTTGCCGATCGTCATGGGCGGTCCCCACGCCACGGCCTTTCACGAGGCCATCCTCGAAGAATGCCCCGCCGTGGACTACGTCGTGCCCGGCGAGGCCGAGCATTCGTTCGCGGCGCTGCTCGACGCCCTAGCCGGCGGCACGCCGGTGTCGGATGTCGCCGGAATCGTGTTCCGTACGGACAGTGGGCGCATTGCGGCGACGCCTCCCGCCGAATACGTCCGGGAACTCGACACGCTGCCGCATCCGGCGCGCGGCCTTTTCAAGGACAATCCATACACACCCCTGCCCAACCAGTCGCGACGCAAACCCGCCACGACCGTCATGACCTCGCGCGGTTGCCCGTGGGCCCAGTGCCGGTTTTGCTATCAGGGCGGCAAATACGGCGCGCCCTACCGCCGCCGTTCCCCGGAAAACGTCATCGAGGAACTGTGCCATTTGCGCCGTGAACTCGGTTTCCGCGAGGTGATCTTTTGGGACGACAACTTCTGCGTGAACGAAAAATGGATTGACCGGTTCTGCGATCTGCTCGACCGCGAAAAACTCGATCTGACATGGACCGTGCAGGGCCGCGTCAATACGGTCTCCCCCTCCATGCTTCAACGCATCGCCGCGTCCGGCTGCTACAATATTTTCCTTGGATTCGAGAGCGGCAACCCGGAACTCCTGGAACTGATCGACAAGGGAATCACCCTCGAACAATCGCGCAACGCCGTCGCGTGGGCCAATCAGGCCGGACTCGAAATTCGCGGCGCGTTCATGTTCGCCCTGCCGACCGAAACCCCCGAAATGGCCGAGAAGACCATTCGATTCGCCTGCGAACTCGACGTGGATTTCATGGTGTTTTCTCCGTTCCACATCCAGCGCGGCACCCCCATCGAGCAGCGCGCCCTCCAGGAAGGCCGCGTCGTCCACATCGAATCCGACGCCTTCGATTGGCATATCCCTTCCTACGTGCCCAACGCCTACAGCGGACCCGAACAGATCACGGAAATTCTGCGCGAGGCCTACCGGCGCTTCTACCTTCGCCCGCGCTACATCCGCCGCGCCCTTTGGCGCGCCCGAAACCCTGTCATTCTCCGCAACTATCTCCACGCCTTCATGCACTGGGTCGTGTTGGCGCGGCGGGGCAAAGCCGGTTGATTCCTCCCGGCGCCGTTCATGCGCAAAACCGTGCGAATGGACAGGCAATCTGTTACAGTGACGCCGTGCGAGGAGGTTTCGTGCCATGAATAAGAGCCTGCCATGGACGATTGCAGTACTGTTGACAGTGGTTTGCGCGCACGCGCAGACGCGCGAGGCGGTATTGGACGATGCGTTGTCGCGCTGGCGTTTGGGCGCGGAACCGTCGAAGGCGAAATGGCCCTTGCAACCGGTGGGCGATATCGAGTTCGGTCCGGCGGCGATTCTAAAGAAGGCCTATTTCGATGCGGGAAGGGAACTCACGGTTTCGGGCCATGCGATTACCGTGTATCTGCGCGCGCGTGATCCACGCGGACAATGGCAGTACGCCCTTTTCAGCAAGCGTGGCACGCACAGCATGGTTACATTCAACCTGTTCAGCGTGGATCTCGGCGGGTCGCCGGGGCCGGACATCGGCTTCGAGATTCATACCGATGCCGGATTTGTCATGGTTTCGTTTCCCGTGAACCAAATTGACGCGGCCGCGTGGCATGATTTCGCCGGGCGGTACGACGGCAAGTCCATCGAATTGATTTGCGACGGCCGGGTCATGGCGAAACGCGCATGGAAAGGCGGCGCGTTGACGCAGAACACGGAGCCCGTGCTGATAGGCGCCGAGACGGACAATGGGACCGTCGTCAGGCCCTTCACGGGCGAGATGGAGGAAGCGGCGCTCTGGCCGCGCGCGTTGGATTACGGGGAATTGGCGCTGGTTATGCGAAAGGACACGATCATGCCCGATGCAAATTATGTGGAACCCTACGATTCACCCATACATTACCGCCCGGCGACGGGTCGTCTCGCGGACACGATCCCGTTTTTCTGGAAGGGCGAATATCACATCTTTTATCTGCGCGCGCTCGCGAAAGTGCCTTGGGAACATATTGTTTCGACAGACCTTGTCCATTGGAAAGAACTACCCACCGCGCTCACGCCCGACGGCGCCCCGGACGGACCCGACGGCCTGCACATGTTCACCGGATCGGTCATGGAGCACGATGGGACCTTCCATATTTTCTACACCGGTTGGAATCCGGAGAACAAGGAAGGCCGCGAGAAGATCATGCATGCAACCAGTCCGGATCTGATAGCATGGACGAAACGTCCCGAACATGGTTTCTTTGCAAACGGCGATCAATACCAGAACACGGATTTTCGCGATCCGTACGTGTTCTGGAACGAACAGGACAAGATGTTCTGGATGATCGTCTGCGCACGCGACGGGAAAACGGGCAAGCCGGTGCAGGGGCGGCTCACGTCGGAGGATCTCGTTCACTGGGAACAGGTATCGCCGCTTGTGCTCGATCCGCCGCTCGGCGAGGGAACACCGGAATGTCCGGACCTGTTCATGATAGGCGACCGGTATTATCTTCTCAACAGTCCCTGCGCCGGCACGACGGATATGCGCCATGCCAAAGATATACTCGGACCCTATTGCCGCCCGGAACCGGCCAACATTGACACGCCGATCCTGTATGCCGCGAAACGCATGTTCGACGGCCGGCGGCACATCCTTACAGGCTGGATTCGCGATCTCGGCGGCGAACGCGACGGCGGCGGCTTCGAGTGGGGCGGCGATCAATCCGTCCCGCGCGAGGTATACGCCGGATCCGATGGCCGGTTGTTCTTCCGGCCCGTTCCCGAGGCCGTGGCTGTTTTCGCAAAAACCGTCAAGGAACTCGCGGATGTCCCGCCGGGGTCGCTGGAAGTCCCGGACAACTACTACCTCGAATGCGAAGCCGAACCCGTTGCGCAGGCGGAGTTTCGACTGGTCATGCGCGAGCAGGCATCCGGCGGCGGATACGCGCTCGTCCTGCGGCCCGGCACAAGCGAGGCAACCATTGCCGGCGCGACGTTTGACTATCCACGGAAAGTCCACTACGACGCGGCGAAGTCCATCCGCGTACAAGCCTTCGTGCAGGGTGCGATTATCGAGTGTTTCATCAATGATGCGTACGCTTTTAGTTGCCGCGCGTACGATTTCCGTTCCGGCAAACTCGGCATTCAGGCAAACGGCGGTCCCGTGCGGATTCGGCGTCTCGCCATCAGGATTCCATGAGGCCGATTATTTTCACGATTTGGGCAGTTACAATCCTGTCCCGGGGCATTTTCGCCGATGAAATCCTGCCGGAGCGTCCGGATTCCGATGCCATCGCCAGCGCCATCGAACAGGCGTCGCCCGGCGACGTCGTGCGTCTCGCGCCGGAAACGTACGCTGTATACGGAACGATTCGGCTGAGGTCGCGCGTGTCGCTTATGGGCGCAGGCCAGGAAAAGACCCTTCTCCGATTCGAAGGGCGGGTAAATGCCTCCCTGTTGGACTTGAGCGATTGCACGGATGTCGAAGTCCGCGATCTGACGCTGGATGGAAACAATAATCCGAATGTGCGGCAGGGCATTTCGGCCGGCAATGCCGACGGGTTGCGGATCCGCCATGTCACGATCCGGAATCTGGCCAAGGGCGAAGGATTCGGCCCGCACGGCATCCTTTTTGCCGGACAAAATCCCACGCGCGCCGGAGGCGTCACGGACAGCGAGATCGCCGATGGCCGGTTTGAACACATTGGCGTCGGCGCGGATTTCGGTTGCGCCATCCGCCTGTCGTGGGGTTCGTCCCGCAACCGCATACTGCGCAATGTCATCGAACACACCGGACGCGGCGGCATCTTTACAGACAACGGCTCGACGGACATCGTCATCCAGGGCAACACCGTCGCCGGTTCCGGCGGCGAAGGATTGGGCATCGAGGCATGGGGCGGGGGCGATCGAACCGTCATCGAGGACAACCGCATCGATCATTGGCTGAGCATTGGCGGCAGCGATTATTGCGCGGTCCGGCGCAACACGATTTCGGATACCTCGGGGCGGTATGCCTTCTGCGGTATTGAAGCCATCGGATCGCATCTTGTCATTACGGGCAATCTCGTTGACGCCGGACAGAAAATCGGCCTTTCGGTGTCGGGCGGACAGGCGAAAGAATATGTGTATTGGGCGGACAACACCGTTCGGAACTGCAACCAATGGGGTGCGCAGTTTCAGGGCGAGCAAGGCGGAATCGCATGTCACTACTTGTACCGCTGCATCTTCGAGCGCATGCCGTTGGCGCTGGGCCCCGTGTGGTATTCCGGCGATGAGGGACACGGTTTTCGCGTCAACGGTCACACACGCCATGTGATGTTCGACCGGTGTGTTTTCCGCGACAATGGGCGATGCGGCATTCAATTCGTGGGCGGGAACATGGACGCGCTTTTATTCAGAAAATGCTCCATTCTTGACAATCGCGGTCCGGCCGTCCTTCCCGCGAATCCCCATGCAACCATCGGGTGGAGGAATTGCGCCGTGCGCGGCAACGCGGACAATGGCTTGCCGTCCGGCGTATCCATTCCGCGGGAATCTTACAGGGTTTCCATCCGCGGTCCCTCCAGGGTTCGGCTTGGGGAAACCGTGTTGTTTGGGGTGCGAACCCGGATGGAAATCACGCACATTCTTTGGGATTTTGACGAGGGTGTCCCCGTTGCCGACCGCGCGCCCAGCCATGCCTTTACCGTGCCGGGCAAACACGTGATGGCCGTTGTTGTGTGGGATCGCCAAGGAAACGCCGCGCGCGCCGAAAAAACCGTGAATGTACTAAGCATGGTCCCTGGGAGTCAGTGATGCCCGTGTTGCCTTGGGAACGCTACAATAACCGCTGGTTTCTTTGGGAATCAGTTCCTTTAGATTTGACTTCTGTAAAATACAATGAAAAAATCAGGGGCAATTTGTGCAACCAATTGAAGTTCCATGATTTAGCGAATGCGGAAATCGCGCGGGTGGGGGTGGGTGCGATTACGATGGCGAGGGTATGAAAAAACCGCTTTTCTTTGAATTAGGGCGGGGAAACTTCTTTTTCGTGAAAAGAAGTTTCCCCGATCAGTCTTATTTTTGACAGCAAGGGAACGGTCTATTGATTGGAATCCGGCGGTGCGGCCTCGGCGATCGGGGCCTGGCCTTCGGGACGCGGTCCCCGGCGTGGTCGCCGTGAACCGCCGCGCCGCCCGCCGCCGCCACGCGGCCGCCGCGATCGGTTTTCGTCGCGGGACTGGTTTTTGGGTTGAATGACGACGCCGCGCGCATCCGAGGCGCCCACGCTGAAGGTGCGGACGTTAGGATCATCCTGCAAGGCCATGTGCACGATACGGCGATCCTGCGCGCTCATGGGCTTCATGCGGACTTCGCGGGAAGTCTCTTTCGCCTTGGCGGCCAATTGGCGCGCCATGTCGGCAAGGTTCTGTTTTCGGCGTTCGAGGTAATCTTCAATATCCACGACGATGCGTTCGGATTGATCCGCTTCGCTCGAGGCGATCATTCGATTGATTAGATATTGAAGCGCCTCGAGATTGTTGCCCCGGCGGCCAATCAGGAGGGCGGAGTCTTCCGACTGGATGTTAAGGCGCGCGCCGCCGTCTTCGGTGGCCGTGCCGGCAACGGTGGCCGGAAATCCCATCTTGGCGAGAATATCGCGCAACAACCCCGCGATTTCCTCGCGGCGCTCGTCCGAAATCGGCGGCAACGGCTCGCGTGCGGGAAGGGATTCCTCGGGCGCCTTGTCGGGGGTGGTGTCGGGATTCGGGCGCGGCGGTTTACGCGGCGCTTTTTCGCGACGTTGCGGGGGTTGCTGCCGGGTGGAACGCGGCGGCTTGCCGGCTGAGGGCTGCGTTTTTTTGCCGCGATCGTCATCTTTTTTGTCTTTTCCCGAACGCGGATGCATATCCCGTCCGGAACGTGGAGCGCGAGGCCCTTCCTGCGCGGCCGGTTTTTCGTCGCGTACGGGACGATCCTCGTGGGATTTGCGATCGTCACGGTGTTCGCGTCGTTCAGGTCGGCGCGGTTCCGGTCCCGGCACTTCCGTAGTCAGGCGCACGCGGACCTCGCGCGCGCCGAAGCCGAAAATCCCCTTGCTGCCTTCGTCAAGAATCTCAATCTCGACTTCATGAAGTTCCACCCCGAGCGCATCGAGCGCTTTCTTGATGGCTTCCTGCCTTGTTTTGGCGCTAGATTCGACGGATCTCATTCTGTTCCTTTCTTCCGATCCGGGCTTTCGGCATCACGGGCCGGCCCGGTGTTGCGGCCGCGCACATTCGATTGTCAGCGATTTTTGCCGTCGGCGTTTTCGCCCCTCGCCGGTTTGCGCTTTTTCTCCTGCTTCATTTCCTTCGCCAATTGGCGCTTCTTCGCTTGGGCGGCGGTATAGAAATGCTGTTTCTTCGGCGCGGCCTTCCTGGTTTTCAATTCGACTTCGCCCACATGGGTAAATTTCTGCTGGACCATGCCCAGCACGGTGCTGGTGAAAATGTACAAATTCAGCCCGGAGGCCATGTTGTAACAGATGAACGTGAAGAACACCGGCATGATGTTCATGATGATCTTCTGCTGCGGATTCTGCATTGCGCCGCCGACCGGCATCATTTTCTGGTTGAGCAGCATCGAGGCGCCCATCAGGAACGGCAGCAGGTTGAAATGCTCGAAGATGCCTATCAGCGGCACATTGTGCAGCGCCGCGATATGGAACATGCGATCCGGCTGCGAGAGATCCGTAATCCATCCAAAAAAAGGCGCCCCCCGCAGTTCATAGGCGCACCACAGCATCCGGTACAGCGCGATGAACACCGGCATCTGCAGGAACATCGGCAGGCAGCCCCCCACCGGATTCACGCCGCGCTCCCGGTAGAGTTCCATCATCTTTTTGTTGAGTTCCTGCGGATCGTCGCCGTATTTCGACTTGAGTTCCTCCATTTCCGGACCGAGCATCTGCATCTTTTTCATGCTTTTCATGCTCTTGAGCGTCAGGGGGTACATGGCCAAGCGGACGAGAATGGTCAGCACGATAATCGCCACCCCGTAATTGGGAATGACCGCATAGGACCAGTTCATGATTTTCAGGAGCAGTTTGGCGAACTTGTCCATGAAATCCCAAGTCGGACTGAAGAACCGCAACACGCCGGGAAGCGTGTCCCAGCCCTGCGCCAACATCCGCTGTTCGCTCGGTCCAAGGTACGCAAGCACGGCATGGGATTGGACGCCGTTCGGCGGGGTTTCGAAACGCGGAACGGAGTAGCCAACGCGGAATCGTTTCGGGTCGCCGGTCGCCTCAGCGATTGCCCCCTCGAATTCCGGCTTGAACGCCACGATGAAATAGGCGCTTTTAATGGCAATCCATTCGGAATCATGCACCACTTTACGGAAGGGGCCCGAACCGTCCGGCGTCATGTTTGCCGTGGGAAGTTCCGACACGCGTCCGTCCAGCCGCCATACAAACGCCTGTTTCACCCCCATTTCCTCGTCGCCGGAACTGACGTTGGGGCCCCAATTCAGGAAATAGGCGGGCGTCTGGTCCATGCCGATTACCTGTGGAGCCGGTTCGAGGTTTTGATACTCGATCTGCGCGCGCAGCAAATGTTTCGCGCCCTCGAACGAAAAGCGCTTGCGGATGACCGCCTTGCCGGGGATCGTCAGGATGAAAGCAACGGCTTTGCCCGACGGGTCCGGCTCGGCCTCGAAGCGCCGCCGATCCAATTCCTCGCCAAGGCCCGGATCGGAAAAACGCAGGCCGAACGGATAGACCGCCTCGGTATCCGGCGTGTCGGGATCCTCCGGCACCAACTGCACCGAGTCGCGCCCGCCCTTGCCAAGGATGATTTTCGCTTTCTTGAGGCGCGCGCCGATGCGCGTGAACGTCAGTTCCAAGTATTCGTCGGCCAGATGGATTTCTTCCGCGGCGGGATCGGCAATTTCGGGAATTTCGGGGAGGCCCGGCCACAGATCCTTGGCCGGTTCAGCGGTTTTTTTTTCTTTTGCGGGGCTTTCGGCAGGTTCTTGCCGCTGGGTTTGCGCGGATTGTGGGGTCGCCGTGGGTTTGCGTTCTTGGGGCGGCGGCACAAACCACTTGAACCACGCCACGAACAAAAGCGTCATCAGGACGACCGCAATCAGTTGATTGCGCATCATCTCTTTATCGCGATTCTCATCCAATCTCCGAAACTCCCGGGAAACCGGATGAACCTGTCGTGCTACCCGAGACGGCGCCGCTCCGGTACCGGATCGAAACCTCCGCTGCAGAACGGCTGGCACCGTAAAAGGCGCCACAGGGCCAAACCCATGCCAACGATGACGCCGCGCATGCGTATCGCGTCTATGGCGTACTGCGAACAGGTCGGGGTGAAGCGGCAGTTGTTGCCGAGATACGGAGACACGCACTGCTGGTACAGGCGAATCATGGCGACGAGGAGTTTACCCACGCAGCACGTCTCCTTTTCGCAGAAGCCGGCAAAGCGCCTCGGCGCATTCGCCGTATCGCATGCGGGCCGCGGCCTGCCGTGCCACCACCACCAAGTGGATGTCATCGGCGAGGTTCGGACGATGCAGGCGATATGCTTCCCGGATGTAGCGTTTCAGGCGGTTGCGCACCACCGCGCCGCCGACCCGCCGCGAAACGACGCATCCCAGCTTCCGTCCCTGACCTGTCTGCCGGACCACGTAGCAAACGAACGCGCCACATACCAGTTTCTCCCCTTGTTGGAATGCGCGCTCGAATTCGGCGCTTTGGAGAATGCGTTCGCTTCGTGGAAACGTGTAGTCGCCCGGCACAACAGGCTCATCTTGTCCTATGTTGGCCTGCCCACTGGCTTGCGCCAGGCAGGCGTGCTTATGCCGACAAGCGCTTGCGGCCCTTTTGCCGCCGGCGCCGGATTACATTGCGCCCGCCGACCGTCGCCATGCGCGACAAGAAACCGTGGTCGCGTTTGCGCTTGAGGTTGGACGGTTGAAAAGTCCTTTTCACAACTCTCTCCTTGAACTAACAGCCCGTGTGCCCGTGTGCGCCGGTTTCGCCGCGCAGGAAGCCGGACTGCATTCGTTTTCTCGTCGTGGAATCACAAGAGACTCTGCAAACAGAAAAAGTGTAGCATTTCCCGGAATGGGGTTTCAACATTGCTGTCCAAAAGAATGGTAAAAAAACCACAAAACCGCAAGGAGCCACGTTTTACCTTTTTATTCCGTTCATCGGTTCGATATCTGCGACTATCTGCGTCATCTGCGGAAAATCACATGATCCACAGATGACGCAGATAGTCGCAGATGGAAAACAGGGCACGGATATTCGGGCCAAGCGATTCCGAACTCAAATCCGCATGTCAGAGCGGCCCAAAATACGATTGATCGGGAACACTTCTTCTTCATCGCGAAGAAAAGGTGTCCCAAGAACGCTTTCCCGGAAAAAACGTTGTCTATTTACTCCAAAATGGCTTTCTGCAAGCCGCCATTTGGACAGAGATGGGGTTTCAAACTGATTTCGGCAGCCGGGTCATCGTCGTTTGGAAAAGCGCCATACGCGATCCCGTTTGAAAAAAATTACGGAAGGGGACATACTGACTTTGTTGTTTTCGGGTTGCGAATAACGTTTCGGGCGGTTTGAACAAGGCGGTCGTATGGCGCGTGGTGTGCATACTGCGGCAATGGCGTGGGGTTTTCCCGGATTCGCGCTGCAAATGTACGGCCTTTATGTCGGGGATCCCGTATACGCCATCGGCGGCGCCTGTCTGCTCGTTGCCGGATTGATGTGTCTCAGCCGGGCGAAAGGCTATTCGGCGGTGTGGGGCTTGTGGGGACTGGTCCCGGTCATGGGTCCCCTGTTCGTCCTCTTTCAGCCGCGCAGCGCGGGAAGCACCATCGAGGAAACCATTGATCGTCTGATGATGGAAAAGGATCCCAGCATCCGCGTAGCCAGTCGCCGGGCCGTGAAGCCGATGATCGGCGGTTGGCCGTTGCTGGCCGTCATGACGCCGATCGGCGTGCTTCTGATGGTGTTCTGCGGGGGAATTCCCGACGCCGCCGCGCCCGTTTCGGAAACCCAAATGACCTTGCAAACGCCGGAACCACCCTCTGTGCCCCCCGAGGTCGTGTCCGTCCCCGTTTCAGCGCCGGAACCGCCGCCTGCTCCGCCCGTAACGCCGCCGCCCGCCGATCCGGAAAAGCCGAAATCGGCTGCGGAAAAGTACAGCGCACTGAAACTGGGCATGACCTACGAGGAAATTCGTTCCATCATCGGAAGCGACGCGACGCCGATTTCGGGATCATTTCCGTCGGATGCCATCGTCAAATGGCGCAATGCCGACAAGTCGTATTTTGCGGCCCGGTTTCGCGGTGGACGTCTCGACCGCCTAACCAGTCTGGTCATGCCTCCGCTTGAAAAGAAAAACGAGGAGATGCTGGCCGAACTTGTCCCGGCGAGGGAAGCCAAACCCACGGCGCAAATACCAACGGAACCAAGGCATGCAATCCCCGAACCGGCTGCCGATTCATCCGGATCGGCGGACACCTCGAATCTATTTGCGGAATTTCCGGAAACACTTCCGGAAGGCGCCGGAAGGGAAACCGTGGACGAGACGGCCGGCGTCTTGCCCGAAAAGAAGGCGGTGTTTCGCGTGGGCGACAAAATCAACCCGTCCACACGCGTACGCAAGGCGCGACTTCCAAAATATTCGCAGCAAATCGGCCGCGGGCCGCACGACGTGCATATCGTCAATCCCTACTCTTACGACCTAAACGTGGGATTGCGCGGCCATGGCCGGCGAGGCAAAGATCTGGAAGTGCCTGCGGCGGGTGAAGCATTGCTCTACTTGCCGAACGGCGCATACGATGTCTATTACACATGCGACTCCCAGCCCGAAACGTTGAAGCACGCCGGGTCCTTTATCGTTGAAAGTCCGCCCGACGCCATCGTCATCGTCCTGCGATAGCCGTCCCCGTGCGGTGAAGCACGGCGATCGGGCGATTTCCTTTTTGACAGTCCGCGCGATGTGTGATAAAGTACATCGGCGTTCGCCGGGCGAACGTTTTTGGCGCTGGTGGTGGGACCGACCAGCGGTGTTGTGTGGCAGGGCTATTGGAATCAACAAAGGAGGAAGTAACATGGCGGACAGTTTTGAAGGGTTCTTCGCGGAACTCCCCAACAAGATTGACAAAGGCAAGCTGGGCGCGATGAACGCGACGTTCCAGTTCGTGGCCACCGGCGACGGCGGCGGCGAAAAGTATGTCAAGATCGCGGGCGGCGATGTGGAAATCGGCGACGGCAAGGCCGATAATCCAACCATCACCCTTACGGCCGCGGCGGCGGACTGGATGGCATTGATGAACGGCCAGATGAACGGCCAGACGGCGTTCATCACGGGCAAACTCAAGATCCAGGGCGACATGACGCTCGCCATGAAACTTGAGAGCATCTTCCAGCTCGGCTAGTTCCCGGAATCGAAATACAACAGTCACCTTTCGTCCCCGTGGACGAAGGGTGGCTGTTCTTTGTTTTGGAAGGACGAAAAGGACCTCGAGGACATAACTCGAGAGCGCCGAGTCGTCGAGACGTGCTCCAATCTGAAATTCCCAAAGAAAGGGCCTTGTTCAGGTTGGATGGGTTGGAAACAAGGGCGAATGTGGGACCGGCTGTCCAGCCTGTCCGTCCATGGACATGACATGGCTTTGGAAAAGACAGACTGGACAGTCTGTCCTCCGTTCCGTGCCCAAAGGATTCCCCGTGCACAGTTGGATCAGGCGAATCCATGCAAAAAACTCGGTGCTTTCAGGGACATAGTGATTCCGTTGGATAAGCAGCCGACAATCGCGTCTTTGCGGATTAGGAAGTTCTTGCCGGCCGCGGTGGCGTTCTTTTTTTTGACGGCCTGCGGCCGGCCGATGCCCGCCGAAACATCCCTTTCCCGCAAGGATGTCGTGTTCAACAGTTCCGACGGCGTGATTCTGCACGCCACGATCTTTTTTCCTGAAAATGCGACGAACAATCCGCCGGGATTGATATTGCTTCACATGGCGGGATCGAGCCGGACGGGATGGGATTCTTTTGCCGCCCGGGCGCAGCGCGCGGGATATCTGTGTCTGGCGTTCGATGCCCGGGGGCATGGCGACAGCATGATGCGCGGGGGGCAAGCCATCTCTTACCGCACATTCGAGACAAGAGATTGGCTAGCCATTCTGGACGATATGGCCTCGGCGCATAAAACCTTGCTTGAATACGGCGCCGATCCCGACAATGTGGCCGTCGTGGGAGCGAGCATCGGCGCGAATCTTGTCCTGCGATATGCGCTGAACCATCCCGATGTTGCGGCCACGGTCATGGTTTCGCCCGGTCTTGACTACAAAGGCGTCGAGACGGAACAGGCCATCCGGGAACTGGGCAAGCGGCCGGCGCTGCTGGTAACGTCGCAGGGCGACTCTTACTCCGCCGAGTCTTGCGCGACACTCAAGAAGGCCGCGTCGGGATTGTGCGAACTGCGCGAGTATGCCGGTTCCGCCCACGGCACGAACTTGCTCGATGGCCCCACCCATGCCGCCGAGGACATTCTGCTCTGGCTCAGGCTGATCATCGGTCCGAAGTCATGAACCGCCGGGCCAACGCAAGGCCCGCCGCGCAGGACACCGCCAGGGAAATCCAAACGGCTGCCGCATAGAAGCGAAATCCCGGATCGCTCCAATCGGGCGCGCGGATGGCCACGGAGACCACGGGTTCCATTTTCAGGAGCACGGGCGAGTTTTCGATGTCGGCCACGCGCCACAGGGACGAATGCCGCCATAATTCGGCGGCCAGCAGCGCCGCGCCAATCGCCAGAAACACGCGCCATGCCGCGTTTCGTTCGGGGTCGCGCAGAAATTGATCCATTTCCACGGACGCCACCAGCAGGGCAAAAGTGAACGGAATCGCGATGAAACGCGCCGGCAGACGCTGCAATTGGGCAAACGGCAGGTTCAAGGCCGTCGCAAGGGAATACGTCATGCCCAGCGAGAGAAGAAACATTACGGCACACGGTCCCGCGAACGAATGCCATGCCTTGCCCGATTTCCAACGCCAGAGGCCGAAGTATAAAAGAATGCCGAACCCCGTCATGCCGATGAAACAATCCAGTTCCCACCAGTAAACGGCGATGGTGTGTCCGAAGATTCCTATCGAGAGACTCTCGCGAAAATCTTTCAGGGCCGTGAACGCATCCAGCAGCACGCCCAGCGAGGGATAGCCTCCGCCGAGGTCCATGCGCTGCGGTTTGATGGCGATCGCGCCGGGAACGAGACGGCAGGCATTCAGCATTACGGTCGCGCCGATCACAAAGGTCAGCGCGCGCCAACGAGAGGGATTGAAGACGAGCATGAGTCCCAGAAACATCATGCACCAGAAAAAGATGTGAAAGGATCCCTGCAGGAGCATGGCCGCAAGAACGAACACCAGCGCGATGGCGGGCCGTTTTGCGTCGGGTCGCCTGACAAGCCGCACGGCCAGCAGATGGAAATACGGCAGGAAATAATAGCCGTACCACATGATTTGGCCGGCCGCAATCCGCGCGATCAAATATCCGTTGAAATGAAACAGCAGGAATAAAAACGTGAAGGGAAGGAGGCGGAGCCGGTATTCCCGGCGAATCCACAGGATGCCGAGAAAACCCACCGAATACATCAGGATCGCGTTGAAATGATGGAAGGCGGCATCACCCATGAACGGCAACAGGAGGAATTGCGGCGACAGCGGCGTTTCGGGCAGGGCGAGGAAACGGTCTGAATAGTGCCCCGCATAGTTCATCAGGTACGGGATTTTCCCCTGTGTCAGCGCTTCGCGGAGGATCGCGTGATACCGGGCCTCGAGCAGCCAGTCGAGCGCATGGAACCTTGCCGTCCAGAACAGACCCATCCAATGCGCGACGCCGGCCGAATAGAGGAGGAACAGATAGAAAACGGCAAGGCTTTCTTTTCCGCCTTCCGGCCGCTTTTCCCCCGGATCATCGTTCATCCGTCATTTCTCATCCTTATCGGATTCGCACTACAGTCTCCTGTTCGATGGATTCGATGGCCGCCGCCAATACTTTCTGCGCCGCAAGGCCGTCCGCGCCCGATCCGTCAATGGCGTCGGGCGGGCATCCCTCCGCGATCTGTTCGACGAAGCGATGTATCCGGTTGCGGAACGTGTCCGCGAACGTTTTTTCCGTAAACGGGCCGAAAACCGTGTTGCGGATGACGGTCGTTTCGACGTTGCCGGCGGGATAGAACGTCAGGCGATCGAACATGTCTTCAAGGACAAAGCGTCCCTCTGTTCCGGCGACTTCGCACCGCTCCATTGGATGGCCGCGTTCGATGTCGTAACTGCCCGTCAACCCGCCGACCACGTCGTTCGCAAACCGCATGTTGAAATGGGCCGTGCTCCAAATCGAGCGCCCGGGCGCCTTCATCGCGAAACACTGGACATGCGTGATGTCGCCGCAGAAATAGCGCATGATATCCACGGTGTGCGGATGCAGGGCCTTGATTTGAAACCACGGCGAACTTTCGGCGGGATTCTTGATCCACATCGCCATGTTCACGAAAAGCAGCCGCCCCAGGCGTCCCGAATCAATCCATTCCCGGGCCGTGCGCGCCATGGGCGTGAAGCGGTGATTCAGATTGATGCCGTAACAACGGTTCTTTGCTTTGGCCAGCGCAACCATTTCTTCGGCTTGCGCGATTTCATTCGCAATCGGCTTCTCGCCCAGCACATGACAGCCCGCATCCAGCGCCTGCATCGTCGGCTCGTAATGATCGCTCGAATATTCATACCCCCCCGTCGCAATGCCGCAGATGTCCGGTTGAACCTGTTTCAGCATCTCGGCCGCATCGTAAAAGGCCGGCACGCCCAGCCGCGCCGCGGCCTTGTCCGCCCGCTCCATAATCCGGTCGCACACTGCGACCACGCGCGCATGGGCGCTTGTCCCATAGCAATCGGCATGAAGGTTGCCGATGGGTCCCATCCCGACAATCCCTACTCTCAACACGTCATACTCCTTCCATTAGCAAGGTGAATGAAACGTATTGTAGCGCGCCGTACCAGCGGATTTTCCAGTTTCAAGATTTGCCGCCGTAAAACGGCGCCTCGCCTGTTCAGCGCGAGAACGATACCGCGCGCGACAAGACGGCGAAACACAATCACGGGATCCCGAATTGTTCATGTCCAATCGCATCGCGTATGCTATCGTTTTATCCGACAATCGCGAGGATGATGAGCCATGGGATTGCCCCTGATAGCCGTTACGATGGGCGATGTGAACGGGATTGGGCCTGAAATACTGGCCAAGGCGCTTGCGCGTCCCGAACCGTGGATGGCGTGCAGGCCGATCGTCGTGGGCGATTGGCGCGCGTTCGATGCCGCGCGCGCGTTTGCGCCGGAATGTCCGCCCGCCCGGCCGGTCCGGGATGTCGGCGCGCATGCGGAGGCGGACGGCGTGCCGATTTTCGACGCGGATCGGCCCGCGCCGGCGCGGACGCCGGGCGTATTGAGCGTCGACGCGGGGCGTTGTGCGGTCGAATGGGTAAAGACGGCGGTTCGCTGGGCCCTCGAAAAGCGGGTAGCCGCCATCGTCACATGTCCCATCAACAAGGAAGGCATCCACAGGGCCGGATATCCGTATGCGGGACATACGGAACTGATTGCCGACATGACGGAAAGCCCCGACTACCGGATGTGTCTGTTCGCGGGCGGGATGCGGCTGGTTCACATTACGTCGCACATGTCCATGCTCGATGCGATCGCCGCAGTGCGAAAAGATCGCATCGCGACCTCCATCCGGACCGGCCACGAGGCGCTGGTCCGGCTGGGTCTGCCCCGTAAAAAGATTGCGGTCGCGGCGCTCAATCCTCATGCGGCGGAAGGGGGCGCCTTCGGTTTCGAGGAGGAAACGGAAATCGTCCCCGCCATCGAGACCTGCCGATCCGAGGACATTGACTGTTCCGGGCCGTATCCCGCCGACACGGTGTTTCGCCGCATGCGCGACGGCGAATTCGATCTGGTTGTGGCGATGTACCACGACCAGGGACATATCCCGGCCAAACTGGTCGCCATGGATGAGGGCGTCAACGTGACGCTTGGCATCCCCATTATTCGGACGTCGGTGGATCATGGAACGGCCTACGACATCGCCGGAACAGGCAAGGCGCGCGAGGACA
>Ga0208826_1000658_pt1 | contig 34145 bp, 29 predicted proteins | sample AD_UKC115_MetaG_FD_184451 | JGI IMG/M metagenome (GOLD analysis project Ga0208826, IMG submission 184451) | Active sludge microbial communities of municipal wastewater-treating anaerobic digesters from Hong Kong - AD_UKC115_MetaG (SPAdes)... | ecosystem: Engineered > Bioreactor > Anaerobic >...
ACAAGCTCCCGCTTCTCAAGTTCAAACTAAGAAGTCTCTTGTAAAACCTTCTGCAGTTCTTCAAACTGTTGGAAGTCCTCCATCTATCCCTACTACTGTAAGTAAGGGAAGACGTCCTGTCAGAGCTGTAAACGCACAATAAATACATATATTAAAATATTTCATTGAAATATTTTTAAAAAATCGATAGAAAATGTATGAAAAATTAAAATATGGATTTTCACATACATGTAATTCTAGTAAAGTTCCAGAAATTGTTAATTCTTTGAAATATCCATTATGTCAAATTCTTTTAAAAAATCCTCTTTCAGCAAAAGATTTACAAAAGATTAACTTTAAAAATTATGAAGATATTATTTTTCATGTAAAATATCAGTATAATCTCGGAAGTGTTTATTTTAATAGTAATTCTTTTCAAAAATATTATAATTCATTTAATTTTTTAAAAAATGAAAGTACAGTGATTCATTTTGGAAAAAAGATGTCTGGTGCTACTTTAAATTTTGGTATGTCTGTAATATGTAAAAATATTGAAAGAATTGAAAAAAATAATGATTTAATTTTTGAATTTGCAGCCGGTCAACAAAATGAAATGGGATCTACTCTAGAAGAACTTAGATGGATTCAGGAACATTTAGATTTTAACATGAAAACTTGTATCGATACTCAACATGTATTTGCTAGAGGACTTTTAGATTTTAGTTCTGTAGATGATGTTTCTAATTTTATAGATTCCATCGAAGATATTACTAATATTAAATCTGAAATATTTCATATTAATGATTCTCTTGTAAAATTTGGAAGTAGAGTTGATAGACACCAGGTTCCTGGAAAAGGTTATATATGGAAAAATCGTTCTGAAGATTCATTTAATTTTTTACTTGAAGAAGCTATTGAAAATAATATTAAAGTAGTTTTTGAAAATTAACCAAAAGTATTTTCTAAAAAACAGTTAAGATACAAAAATCCATCTTCATTACAATATTTATTATAAACTATTTGAGCTTCTTCCATTAGAGAAATAACATAATTATTACACATTATAAATAAACTTTTTTTATGTATATTTGTACCTTGTAATTTTTCTCTGATAATGTTTATTATACTTCCTAAAGTACTCCTTCTATCTAAAAGAATTTTTATATTTTTAAGTGTAGTAATATTGGAAAGAATATTTTTATCAAAAATTACTATTACGGGAATTCTATCGGGATTTGTTAACATAAGTTTTTTTGAAATACACTTTCTTTTTTCTAGAGGAAATGGAAAAAATTGATATTCATTATCTAAATTCATTCTATTTTAATAAAATAGAATGTTTATTCAAAGTTATCTTATAACATAATTTTTAATTTTTTGGAAATTATTAATAGTTTCATTCAATAAAAATTCTTTTTTGAGTTCTTTTACAATAAAATTTTCTATTTCATTATGAGGAATGAAATAAGGAACTTCTATTAAAAAAACTCCTGCATCTTTACAAAGTTTCTTTTTAAGTGCATCATTTCTAACACCTTTCTGAAAATCTAAAGATGTTTGACCTGGATATACATTTTCATAATGTTGTTGACCGTTATATTCGACACCTATTTTATATTTTTCACAATAACAGTCAATTTCTAAATTTTTTCCTGAGTATTTACTTTTTAAAAAATCAGGTCTTACTTTTTTAATTTCTGTTTCTAAAAATTCTTCTAAAACACGTTTACATTCAAGTTCTCCTTTAGATGTTCTTCCAGGGCTCTGAGCTTTAATTTCCGATTCTTGATTTTTAACAGATAAAATATTGTCTGTTTTATTCTTTTCTGTTTTATTCTTTTCTGTTTTATTCTTTTCTGTTTTATTCTTTTCTGTTTTATTCTTTTCTGTTTTATTCCGTGTTTGTTTTTTCGGTGTTTCAGAATTTTTAATATTTCGACTAACTATATTAATTTTATTATCTGCACTCGGAAGAATTTTATTTTTTGAAAATTCAAAAATAGGTTTTATAAGTGAAGATCCCATTTTATTAGCTTTATTAATAAGTTCGGTAATTCCTTCTATTGTTTTTGGAAGGTCTTCATTATCATTTAACCTTTTCCAGATTTGTGAGGGAATACCTTTTTCAAAATTTTCTGTATTTGATATATTAGAATAACCCATAATAAACACAAAAATTACTAAAAGTATTATGAATAATTGAGGGAAGTATTTTGTAATAAATTCTATCATTTATTTGTAATGAGGAAAATCTATCAAAGATTATTGTAATAATGCTTTATTACAATAAAAAGGAAAAGCTTATAAAATGAATCAATATTCTACGACTGACGTAATAAAAGGTAAAATAGTAATGTTAATCCCTAGATCTATTAAGGTTATTTCTGTAATAAAATTACTTTATAACGATGTTCTAAAAATAGACCCTTTTGAAGATTATACTCTAGTTACTAATTTTGATATTCTTGATTTTAATGGAATAGAAAATATAGAAATTTTAAATTATAAACAAATTTCTGAAATAAACACTAAAAAAAATCTTATATTTGATTCTCTAGAAAAATTTTATTTTATGAGACAAAATTATAATTTCTTCTGTGAAGATTGTAATTTTATTTTTATGAGTTCTTGGGGTGATTCTCCGAGTATCCTTGAAAGTTTTTCAAAACTTTACAGTGACGCTAAGGTTATTGCTGTAGATATTTTTGGAGTAAATAGAGATATTAAATTTGGACTTGTGAAAGCAGGAACTTTAGATCCTATGTTTTATGATTTTTACACATCAATAAGAGATTATGAACTTAATACATTTCATGGTAATGATCCTATTTCTTCTTTTCCATTATCAAGAATGGTAACAAATTATTTCTACCCTCCTGATATGATTAATGATGTTGTTAACAGTAATTGGAAAGAATGTAATAACGATTCTCTTGAAAAAGATTATAAATGGTTAACTTTTAATGAGTATAAATCTTTAAAAAGTAAATCTCCAAAGATTTATTGGATTTTATCCAAGATTAAAAAATCATTTAAGAAAAATCCTAAATGTAAAATAATTATAGCCTCAAAATATGTTAAGAAATTTGGTATTGATCTTATTTTTGGATTTTTACAATATGCTATTTCTAACAAGGAAATATTATTGAATTCAGATGATATATATTACTGTTCTTGTTTAAAATCAAGAAACGAAAATATTAACGAGATAAAACTTTTTAAAGAATCTGAAAAAGGAATACTTCTTACAAACATAATTCCTGATACTGAAAGTATTCCTGTTGATTATGTTTATTTTCTTGATTGTTACAAGTTTAATAGTATTAGAGGAATAATAAAGGCTTGTAGACCTATAAGATCTCAGTATAAAATTAAATTTGTAATTGCTACAAGTCCTTCTGAAGAAATTCTTTCAGATGAAGCTCTTGCAAAAATGGTTTTCAGAAATTTAGAACTTTATAATAACTTTTTTATTAAAATGTTTGATAAAAGTTCTAAATTAATTAAAAATTATAAAGATGAATATGTAATTTCGTCACCGTATAAAATTTCTACACCTGCTTCATTTGTTGAAGAAACTTCTTCTAGCCTTCAAATTTCAGGAGAAAATGAAAAAGAACCTTGTATTTCTTGTGCATTAAAAGGAAATCTAGAATAAAAATTTGTAATAAAAATTATTACAAAAATTAATTTCTGTTAAGTCTTGGAAGTAAAAGATCAGGAGACCAAGATGCCACAAGTTTTTCAAAATCAGAACTGTTTTGATAACTTCCAGAATAATTATTTTTTACAGTACCAGTGTAATAAAATACAATTTGAGCAATTCTTTCACCTACTACAAGGATTACCGGAAAATTATTACTGTTTGAAATTTCCATGGTCCATCTATTAATATAACCTACATCACCCCATCCAGCATCATTACATACACTAATAAAATTTCTTCCTACCGAACTTCTTGCTTTCATCATCGTAGTAATATTATTTCTTCCTCCGATAAATTCATTTGTATGAGCAAGGATATTTTCTCCAGGTTTAAGAATAATAATACGATCATCAGAATTAAGTTTGCTGAGTTCTGTATTAAGAGCACTAGAATTTTCTAGATTAGAAGAAATTACATCTTTTACCCTAAGAGCTTCTTTAGGAGAACCCCATAGTTTTCTAACACTTTCAGGATTCCACGGATTGATAATTTTTACAGAAGGATTCTGAGTATAATAATAAGAACCAAGAGTAACATCTACAGAACAATTACCACAGGTAATAGGAATATTATTTGGAGAATGATAAATTACATTTCCATTTTTAATTTCTTCTAAAATTTGAAGATCGGAAAGTACAGATTTAATTTTCATTTTGAAATTGAAATATATTTTTTAAAATAACTTTATAAATTTTTTTTATGTCAATTTGAAAATTCGTCTAGAGATATTAATCCAATTTCATATCCAGAATAAAATTCTATTTTTGAATTTCTATTAAAAATTCCAGTATTAAAGGAAGAAATATTAAAAGGCTCATCATAATAAAAAGGGATATTTAAAATTTTCTTTTTATTAATTCTTTCAGAATAGAAATCTTCTACTATTTCATCAGGAATTTCTTGTATAGAATATACATAATGTTTAGGATTTATTTCTAAATCTTCGTAATCATCGGTTTCTAAAGCATTGGCATGATCAGATCTTATATTTGAAAGATCTGAAACGAGATTGAAATAAAATACTTGATCTCTATCATTATTTTTAAAATTTAAATCATCAGTAGAATATGTAAGTTTTTCTTTTACAAAATTTTCTGAGAAAAAAGTTTTAGGTTTTTCTTGAATACATAAACCATTAATAGGAACATCAATTTCCGTATTACAAAACAGAATTCTATACATTTAATAATCTTATTAAATCTTTGTAAAAAATCAAAGTTATAAATATTACTTTAAGTAAATTATAAGATAAGAATTTAAATAAATTTTTAACTTTACAAAATGTTAGAAAATAATAATGAAAGTTATGAACCTGTAATTAATAATTTTGAAGATAAGCAAGAAATTTCAGAAGAAATTGTAGTTGATCAAGATAGTTATGAACCTTGCGGAGAAGTTTGTATGTTAAATTCTGAAACTGGAAATTGTGAAAATAATGATATCGTAGAAGATGAAATTTCTTATGAACCTCAAAATGAAAGTTCTGAAGTACGTGAACGCAAACTTCATTTACCAGAATTTTCAAATCATGTTCCTAGTTTATTTTCTTTTTTAACAAATTTTTCATTTTTGAATCCTTTATCTGAAAATGAATCTGAAAACAATTCTGAAACCAATTCTGAAAACGATTCTAATCAAAATTCTAATGAAAATTCTTCATTATTTAATGAATTTTCTTGTACAAATTGTACTAAAAATGAAGATGTAACGGACCTTATTAAAGGAGCAAAAATAGTGATAAGATTTATAAATAAAAATTTTAATTTACCAGTTAAAATTAATGAAAATATTATTGTAGAACTTTTAAGTCTTGCTTGTAAATGTTCTGAAAATAGTAAAATTATGAAAATAGCCGAAGAAATGATTATGAAAAAATTTGGATTTATAGAAATTATTTTTGGAGAATCTAGTAATATAATTTCTTTATTAGCAAAATTATTATATGCGATTTTAAAAGTTATTGAAAAACAGGATGGTAAACATACAATGAAAGCTTTTGTCAAAAATCCAGTTAATATGATTCTTGATTCTATTTTTAATAAAACTACAAAGATGTCTCATACCGAAATCGATCACGATCGAAATTTCAAAATTTCTTCTTCTCCCCTATTAAATCCAAGTACTATAACTCATATAGGAACTTTTTTAACATTCTTTTTATTAAAACTTAATATTATAGATGGTACACCTGAAATATGGAAGTCCATTACTGATAGATTAAATTTAAATTAATAGTGTATATAATTTTCAAAATTATATATTAGTAAGATAATATTAGAAAATTTATTAGAGTTACCATAAAATAAACTAATAATAACATCAAAAATGAATAGTAATCGATCAAATGGAGATGATATAATATGTAGAGCAATATTTAATGATGGTAATGCTTTTAAATGTTTATTCAATGTAGTTATGACTGAGATTGAAAAAACTGTTATGGTTTTTAGCCCAAATTCTATTGTAATAGAATTCCAAAATAAAAGTCAAAATATCATTCATAATATCAATATTGATATTACTAAAATTAAAGATTATTATTATAATAATGTAGATGCTGATGGTAATTTAGTTCCAAATACTTTAATAGGGTTTGAAACAAAAACTATGTTTGCAGCTGTTAAAAATATTGGTAGAAATGATTCTTTTGAAATTATTCATAAACTTAATTCTCAGATGATTGAAGTAAAACCCATCCCTACAACTAACAGTGGAACTAAACATATTTTTAAAGTAAGAATTGAACAAGTAGATCAGAGTTCGATAATTACTAATAAAAGTATTAAATATCCAATATCTCCAAATCTTAAAATAAATCCCAAAGATTTTAGTTTATTTATTTCTAGATGTGTTACTATGAAGAGCGATTTTGTAGTATTTGTTATTTTTAAAAATGGTCTTATAGTAAGAGGAATAAAAGCCGATGGTTCTGAACTTTATTATTCTTCACATGGATTCAATGATGGAATTACAGAACCAGCAGAATATAATAAATATCGTTACAAGGTTCCAATTCATAATATCAAAGCTTTATCAAAATTTGTGAATGTTCCTGCAAAGAATTCTATGATAGAATTTTATTTTGAAGGAACAAAGGATTATCAAGTACCTATCAAACTAGTTTCTTTAATAGGTCCTAATTGTGGTACTTATACTATGTATATTAATGATATGGATTCTACACCTACAAATAATTAAAAATTTATTTTGTTAAAATAAATTTACCAGTTTTGAATATATGAAATTTTTGGACATTCATATTTAGGAAATTCAAAAATAGTTCTATAATCAGGAAAATCCATTCCTGTACATCCATTAATAATTTTAACTTTTGAAAAAGAAATAAGATCGGAAATTTCTTTACTTGATTTAAAATTCATACATACTTCATTCAAATTTTCAAAATTCATAAAAAAAGATTTAAAATTGATATCATCTTCTACAGAAGATCCAAGATATATTTTTTCGATATTTTTACATTTTGAAAGATTTTCTGTATTTTTTACTGGATTTTTACATATAAAAATTTTTGTGTTAGGAAAATTTTCAATAAGGGATATATCCAAAACTTTTTGATTATCATGATGTGAAAAAGTAATATGCTCGAAAATATTTTCGTCTTTTCCAAGTTTAATAGTAATATTCATCTTTTTCGAAATTTTTATAAAAAAAAGATTTTCACTCAATTTTATTTATTTTATCTAAAACTGAAATCATTTTAATTTCATGAAAAAAAGCTTCTGCTTGACATATAACATCACATACATCATCTTTCTTTTTGCAGGAATCTATAAATTCCTGTGTTAATTTATCATTTCTTAATGTACAAATTAATTCACATGCTTTGATAGTTTTAACTTTTATATCTTTATGATTTGTAGGATCTAATGTTAGAATACAATTTTTAAGTTTTGGTTCAATTAAAAAAATTGAAGGTCTTAATTCAGAATTGTAATAACGGAACATTAAATGACTTTTAACATGAAACATAATCTCGGAAGCTATCCTATTTATTTTTAATTGTTTTTCAATAATAAATAAATGACATTTACTGAGATATTTATCGAGAGAATCTAAAAAATTGCTAAGATTTAATAAACTTTGATCTGTCCCATATCTAATTTTTTTAATTTCTAAAAGATTGTGATATAACGGAGATACAGAATATTCTGTTGTAGATCTTTTTTCGATTCTTATAGAAAAATTTATTTTACCGGGATCTATTGAAGCATATACTATTTCCTTTAAATTTCTAAAATTAGGTTTTGGAGAATCATGATAGTAAAATTCTGTAAAAGTTTTTTTAACTTTATTCTTGTTCATTGATATTTAATTTTAAATATCAATTTTTATATTTTAAGAGTTTCTCTCATAAACTCCGTACGTATATAATTTAGAATATTCTTTCCCGATATCATTCAATAATTTTTCTTTATCTGCTTTTTCTAAAAGTGTGCGTTTAAATCCAAACTCTGAAAGAATAAAATTGAAAGAATCAAGATTTACAAGATATTCAATTTGATTTTCTCCTACAATTTTACCATGAATACTAACATTTACTTTATTTCCGTAAATTGAATCAGAAATTCTAGGGAGTAGTGTTTCTAGTTTATCATTTATTTCTTGATATTCTTCCAATATTTCATTAGAAATGTCAATTTTATTTTTATTTAAATGTGATTTCTGAACTTTATCTGATTCTAATCCTAAATATTCATATTCAGCATTTCCCAAAATAAATTTTTCACCTTTATTTTCAAAAGCATCAAGTAAAGAATCACCATCAATAGTCATAAATAAAATTTTACTTGAAGGTTTACTACATAAAAGAATAGTTGAAATAAACTGTTTGAATGTTTCTCTAGTTTTCCATAAAAAAGACATTGAAAGCATTAGTGTAACAACATCTACTTTTGAATCTATTATTTTTCTAATTTCTAGAGAATCTTCTGCAAATTTGTTAATAGTATATATCTTGTCGGATATCTTGGAATTTTCTTTCCTTGAGATAAGTTCTGAAAGATTTGAAATATTTGGTTCTACACAATAAATTTTTCGTAAAGAATACCATGAATTAATATCACCTCCTGCTCCTGAACCAAGATCTAAAACTACTTTATTCTTACAGTAATTTTCAAATAAATCTTTTTTTATGCGTGTATGATAATAAAAAGCGAATGATAATGTTTTACCACATATATCTTCTTTTAAAAGTGGTCTTCTAATATCCTTCCATACAGTATTAGCTACATTTATTTTATTTGGAAGGTTTTTATCAGTTCTAATTCTTAAAGGTGTAAATAATTGTTTTTCTTTATCGAATTTAAATTCGATAATTTTCATTTCAGAATTTTCCATTAAAGGATTTTCTTGATCTACAACATCAGAATCTACGAATTTTATAAACTTTTTATTTTTACCTTCATTTACGAAACTGTAAAGCTCGTAAAGATTATTTTCAGATTTTTTCACAAGAAAATCAATTGTAAGAAGATCAAGAGGTTTCCATTTTAAAATATCTGGAGTTTTAGTAATATCAGAATTATTTTTTTTGACATAAAAATTATAAGGTACATCTACAGGAGTCCATATAAGACCATCGGTATCAAAAGAAATTTTATCATTGTAATTAAAAGAAGTTTCATTGATATAATCACATGAAATTGAAAAGAAATTATTTTCTGTAACTATATCAAATTTTTTCATTGTAAAATTTACCTTTGCAAGTTTTGAAATAATTTCACCATAGGATTTTATAAATTTATAACAGTAAGAAAGTCTTGAATTTTTGGTACTTTTTTCAAGTTCGTTAAAAGAATTTACATCAAGTGAAATTAAAGGTTCTGTCATTATATTTTTGTTATTTATAGCAATACAATCATAAATTACAAATGTTCTGATATTATTATACATTATTTCCTCACAATCAAAAACACAAAATCCAAAAATAGAATAATATTTTTTGAGAATATCTATAAATTTATTTGTAGATTTTAACGCTAATTGAATATTAAATAAAAAATTGAAGGAATTTGTCATGGGTTTAACACTCCAAAGACCCTGAGAATCGACTATTAAAAGTGAGCGTAATCCATCTACTTTAGCTGATACAGAATATCGTGTTTCTGGGTTACCAACTATACCTGTATAAATCAAGTCTTTTCTAAGAACATTTCTTGGTCTAGCATTTTCAAGTAAAAGTTTGTAATCATTGTAAGAATTGCTTATAATTTTATTAAAATTTAAAATCAGTTGTTTAAGATTATTATGATCATAGTAATATTCAGAACCTTTTAGAATTTTTGAAAATTGTTTATAAATGAAAAAAAGTGATTTAATTTTTCTCTCAAGTTCCTCTTTACTAAAATTAGATGAAAGTGTAAATTCTAGTTCGATATCATAATTTGTTTGATCAGTTTTAGGATCTTTAATTTCAGAAACATCAATATTAATATCTTCATGATTAGAATATTTGTAAGAAATTCTATTACGATATTTTGAATACGTTGGATTGAAACCTCCAATAGCAAATTGAGTATCTTGAAGAGGTTCTTCAATAGAAATATTTAATTTTAGAGGTTCTGGATAGAAAATTTTAAAATCTAGTTTATATTTAAAATCATAAATTACAGAAAGTAATTTTCCTTTGCTATTAAATTTTTCAATTTTTCTTTTAGTTTTAATCGGTCTTGTATTTTCTAAAGATTGATATTTAATAGATGTATATTCATGATCAAAAATTGTAAAATTAGAATTTTTTTCTAATTCAGAAATAATAAGGGAATGTTCTTCTTTAGAAATTCCTCCTATAAAAACTTCATCTTTAATAGAACCTAATCTAATTTCAACCTCAAAATTAGCATTTTCATGTAAAAAATTTAGATTTTTAGAGATCATGCTTTGAATAAATAAATTGAACTCTTCGAATTTCATTTCTTTTATTATATATAATATATAGAGTTTTTCTATCAAAAAAACCTTAATGAAGTAGAAAAACATTTGTAAATTAAAATGGAACCATGTGAAGTAAGAATGAGAAAGAATATTTTATATATGCTTGGTACTGTAAAAAAATTCTCACAGAGAGAAGCTATAATGTCTACTATAATCATTGAAGTTTCTAAAATTCCTGATAAAGATCTTTTAGAAAGAATTATTGTAAGTTCTTACGGGAAAGATGGAAAATTTTGGGACGCTTGTATTTCAAGTGATTATACTTTTATTCTTGATAATTTAATTAATGTATTTGCAGGTCTTTCAACTTCCGGAAAACCTTTACTTATCGATCCCAAAGAATTTTTTATGGAACTTCCTGAAAGTGAACGTAATTCACTTCTTTCTAAATTTTCAAATCTTATGAAGATTGGTATTTCATATATTCATAAACAAAGATCACCAATAAAATCATCTTCTAGTAATTTTTCAGTAAAAGATACTTCTGGTAATCTAGTACCTATTATTTATCAAAATAAATTTATGGAACATATTAATATACAAGATTATTCTTTAAAATCAAATCTTGTTTTAATGTATCCTCCAAAAATTTAGTATTTTCATTTAAATTTATTATTCCTTGAATAATAAATATTTTTAAATTTATTTATTAGCAAACTGTGAAATAAGAGGACCTACATTTTGTATAAGCGGAGCTAAGGAACTCCAATCAAAACCAGAAGATTGTGATGCAGTTGCCGAATTATTTGAAGAATCTGGATCATAAAAATCTTCTTCAGATTTTTTCTCTGCTGTATTTTTATCTATTTTACTTACTGCTTGTTTTAGAATTGTACCTTTTGCAAAACATGAATTAAAAATATCTTTTATTGTTTTTACCTTTCCTGAATCTTTACTAAAATAAGAAAAAACTTTATAAACTATCAAAATTAGTAATGGAAATCCTATAAAAGACAATAATTTTGTCATAGAATCTTTTTTCTTAACTATAACACCTTGAGGATAATTTTCTTCAACCATATCTTCAAAAATATCTTGTTTATTGTTTAAAATTAAAAGAATAGGATCTGTAAATTCTTCTTTAACGTCTGCCCATCCAAAACTTTTTAAAAGTGTAGAAATACCTGAAATTATCATTTTTGACCATTCGATATATTCTATTGTTTCCTGTTTTTTTGAAATATAAGATTTATATAAATCTAATCCCATAGCAATTGTTGATAATTTACTTTTAAAATTAATAGGTTTAGCAAAAGTTATATCTAATTTTTTAGCTTCATCAACTATTGTTTGATATTCCAAGGAAAATTTTTGTTTTTTATACTCATATTCAAGATCCTTAAGTTCATCTAATTTTTCATATTTTAAAAAATGTGATTTTGATTCATCAAGTTCTATTTTTCTAGAAAGATGTTCAGCAATTATTTTCCCTAATTTTTCTTCTGTAATATTTGGATACTCCGATCTTTTTTTTCTTTTATAATTTCTTCTATCATCAGTAGTATAATATTTTTTATTATTTTGTCTTAGAAAAATCTTATTATTTTTTTTAATTTCTTTTTCATCAAATGAATCAATTTCAGAATATTCAGAACTTATATTTTCAGAACTACTAAAATTATGTTCATCTGTATTAGATCTTTCAATAATTTCTTCATCTTCTGAAACATCTATATTTTCAAAATTATCGTTTTCGTTATTTTCTACATTATTAAAATTTTCATCTGAAACTTCTATGGAATTTTCTAAAACTGTATTATTTAATGAATTAATTTTAGAATTTCTTGAAAGATTCTGAATAGAAGGGCTTTTGCTGAATTTTTCAATTACATTTTTTTGATTAACTACTGGAATCTGATTAGTCATTTGTTTTACTAACGGAATACTGTTTTAAAGAGTTGAATGTTAAAAAGTGTATTTAAGACAAAAAATATGTTATTATTTTAATAACATATTGTTTAAATTGATTAAATAAATATACTTATAATATTTTTAAAATGGAACCTACTGTAATTATTGACACTAAAAATGAATGTTTAACAGTTATTGATTTAAATTTATATTCACTAGTAGATCCCAATTTAGAAGAAAATATAAAAGAATCATATTTTTATTTCCCTGTTCTTATATTTTATAGTATAAAACAAAAAAAAGAACTCGTATGGCAAATATTTTATAATAAAAAAACAAAACAAATATATTATTATAGAGGTCAAAATAATGGTAAATTAATGGGTCCTGATTTAATTACACATACTTCCAAAAATAGAGGAGAAACATTTTTTGATAAAGCTTTAGGTGTCATGAAATCAAAGTATAATTCTAAAATTAAAGAAAAGTATCATCGTATTACAGAAATTCAAGAAATAAGTATTGAAGGAATGAAAGGTTATAATTATGATGAAAAAACAAAAAATAAAATAAATTTTCCTGCATATATTCAACCAAAATTAGATGGTGTAAGAATGCTTGCGTCATTAGATTCTGAGGGAAATATCTCACTCGATTCCTATTCTTCTAAAAGTAAATACACACAGATCACTCCTATTACAGAACAATTAAAATCATTTTTTAAATTTTTAGATGTAGATGATATAATTGATGGTGAACTTTATACAAAAAATCTTTCATTTGATATTATTTCAGGTCTTGCACGAACTATTAAAGGTGCTCTTCCTGAAACCATAGATCTTTTAGAATTTCACATGTTTGATATTATAAAATTTGATAAATCATGTGGTGCAAAATCATATGATGTTCCATATGACGAAAGATTTGAAAGACTTAGAAAATTGAGACATGAATGGTTGAAAAGTAATAAATTAAAAAAATGTAAGCTTGTATTAGTACCTACATATATCGTTGAAAATCACGATGAAATTGAAGAATATACAGATAATTTTATAAATGAAGGTTATGAAGGTAGCATGATAAAAAATATTTCTAATGGAGCTTCTAAAGGAAGTAAAAGATTTAATTCTAGTATTTATGAATTTGGAAGAAGTTATAATATTCTTAAATATAAGAAATTTTTTGACGCAGAAGTAACAATTATAGGTTTTAAAGAAGGTAAAGGAATTCAAGAAGGAATGATGATCCCTTTAGTAAAAGATTCTAATGGTAATGAGTTTTATATAACTCTTGAAGTTCCACATGAACAGAGAAGGTTATGGTTTGACCATCCTGATATGGTTATTGGAAAACAAGCTACAATTGAATACCAAGAAATTACAGCTACAGGCAAACCAAGATTTGGTAAATTAAAGACTATAAGAGATTACGAATAATTATTTCCTTACAAGAAAATGTTGATACAAACTACTTGCGATCAAAATCATCAAATGATTATGACTATAATTTTCAGTATTTTACTAATTCTCTTGATTTTATACCTTATTTTTTTTACAATAAAACCTCAATGGCTTCTTGTTAACGATTCTGATAATACTACTACTATTTTTAATTATATAGGCTGTTTTGTACTATGTCTTATAATTACAATTTTAATTTTAGTAGTTATAGGAATAATTTATGTTATTATAGAACGTTATAAAAAAAATATTGTTATCAATAACTAATATTATTAATAAATTTTATTAATAATTTTTAATATTTATCGTCGTGGAACACGTGAAGCACTTTTCTTAATAGGTTCTTGTACTACGGGAACTGCAGTAGAAACTGGTACTTGCATGGAAGCTTGTTGTACAGGAGCTTGCATTGGAACATTATTTACAACGGTATTTTGTTGTGTTGATTGAGCAGTGTTTTGAACAGGCTTTTCTCTTTCTTTCTTAAGATTCCAGTTAGCCTTACATTCTTCAAGAATATTATGTTCATTAATAAATCTTTTGAGAAGAACATCATCAACGTTTTGCTTATCAACAACAGTTCTAATCTTTTCATACTGATCATGATATCTTGACATTACACCTACCTGAGAAGCATATTCTTCACATAATCGGAGATTGTTATATGACATATAACTATTACTGATAATAGCTTGGAATTCTCCTAAATTGAATTTTGTTTCGTTAAATTCATGACCATTCTTTAATTGAATGTTATAAGCAAGTGCAGAAAAGACGTTTTGGAAACATTCAGGATTTTCCTCAAAAATTCTATTATTAGTAAGTTTTAAACATTCTACAGGATATTTCTTAATTTCGTTAGGATTTTCAGTATCTTGCATAGGACATAGGGAGGATTCAATATTTCCACCAAAAGCTTTCATGAAAACATTATCTACTAAATAAAATGATTTATCATCAGGAATTTGAAGTTTATTATGATTAGCATAACAAGTGAAAAGATTTGTAAGAAAATTTCTCGTACAGAGACCTTCCTTAACAATTAATGGAAGTTTATCTTTCAAGAGACCCTTAGAAGGATCACTAGGATCAAAATATCCAAAATCACCATTAGCAATCCAATATTGAATTGCATCACCTACAAAAATCGGTGAATGAATTCCTGCAAGACGAGTTACAGGTTTCTTTACAGAAGGTTGCTTCTTTTGTTTTGGTTGAGTAATATGAAGTTTCTTATTTTCTTCGAGGTAATATTTTTGATGTCTCTTAAAATCGGAATAACTGAAAGAAATAGTCTTTTTAACTGTTTCTTCGGAATTAGAATCAGGCTTTAATTCGATAACAATATTATCGAAAACGGTATCTCTACCAGAAGCTTTATTATTCATATAAAATAAAGCTTGAAGATTATATAATGTATCTAAAGCCATACTTACGGCAGCTACATCTTTTTTATGTTCTCTTCTAGATTCTAATTTTTGACCTCTCTTAGTATTTCCAACTTCAGATTGTACTTGTGTTTCCATTTGATTTTTACAACGTTGATTATTATCTTTAGGTACTTAAATGTGTATTTTTTGTAAATCAAATGGCGAATATTATGCCCTTACAAATATGTGAACATGAACTAACTAAGTTGACAGATTTTCAAAAGGAAATACATACACTAGATTTAAATAGATCAAAGGATGAAGACGGAATTAATGATCCTTTTAATTCTTCTTTTACTAAAATATTGTGTTATTCTATGTCAAAAATTAAAATGACTTCCGTCGATCAAGGTAGTTATAAGTCATTTTCTCTAGATTGTACACTTCATTTACTGGCAGATTCTTATTTAATTATGAGAACACCTACGATTGAAGTTAAACCTGAATGTCAAGATTTTGTAAGAATTGCTTTTTGTCATAACCTTATGCATAATATTATTGAAGAAGCAAGATTTGAAGAAGATGGTCTAGTTTTTAATAATTTTGATAATTACTGGTATGACATCCATCTTCAATTCCTTAAAAATTATCAAGGTGATATTCATTCAAAAAGAATAAAATATTCTAAATGTATTGGTAATATACCTTTACTAGAAAATTTTTCTACAAAACTAGTTTCGGTAGAATTAGCTTGTCCTCAACCATTTTTTTATTCTAATGATACAGGCTGTTCTTATCCAATTTATAAGAAAGGTTCTCTTTCAAGAGCTCGACATACATTTAAATTTAATTTAGACGTTTCTAAATTACTAAGAATTCAATGTAGAAAACGCAAACCAGATTCTAATAGTTATACTGAATGGGTAGATTTTTCCGTAAATACTGTAGATTTAAAATCGATAATTACTGTTAAAGGAGAGATAGCTCAACCAGAACTTTATGGATGTTATGTAAATTATGCTCAAAATGCATATTCATTTTATGCAAATGATGGTTGTGATAATTCAAAAGATCAGATTAACGAGCTTTATATTACAGATATGATCACGTTCGATTCTAGTAAAAGTTATTCTTATGGTGAAACCGCTGAACCTACAACCTTAAAAAATATTAATCCTTGTCTTGCACTTTTCTGGATGGCTGAAAATCTAGACGCTAAAAAGTACAATAATCATTCAAATTATACTACAAATACTTTTTCTATAGAAAAAGGTCATGATCCTATCAGCAAACATTCTTTATCTCTGAATTCTCAAGCAAAATTTAATAATTATTCATCTATTCATTTTAATTCCATAGATCCTATGAGACATTTTCCTACAGTTCCTTTTGAAAATGGATATTTCGGAAGTTCTTTCTGTTGGTTTATTCCAAGAGAAGGAATTGATTATGGTGTGACTTTTAAGGATGATAGATTATTATGTTATTTAGAAGATACAGACCCTAATATCGATGATCACAAACTCAGTATAGATCAATTAATCAATGCTGAAAATTATTCTTCTGAAAAAGAAAGAGATAGACCAAAATTTAGACTGATATGTAGAGGTTTAATTCTTAGAAAAATTTCTTATGAAAAAGATAATTCTGGTCAGATCAAAATTTCTATTGATAAAGTCATTAAACATAAATCGAAGGATGATAATTAAATTAACACTATTACATAATTTTACATCAGCGATGTAAAATGACTAATATAATTTCATGTATAGGTTCTTCTGTAGAAGAAACTAAACAGATATGGTCTGTTAATAACTGTCCTTTAAATTTTCAATTAATGATGAACTGTCCAGGTCTTTCAAATATTCAAGAAAATTATTATGTGTGTCCTTTTGGAACTTTATACGAGTATGATGAAGGTACTGCTGACAAAGCAATAAATGATATGTACAACATTCTAACACAATACATCTCTCAAACACCTAATAAAACATTTTTAGGATCTGGTATTTCATGGTATGAGGATCTTTTAGTTGATACATGCCTTTCAAATAGTGTTCCCGGACTTTGTAGTAAATTTCAGGAATCATGGTGTTCTATAAAAAATGGAGATGAAAATATAACTGATAATCTTCTTAGTATGTGTGGATGTTATTTTATACAACCAAAAAATGATAATGAAAAAATAGATGAAAGTATTATATGTTCATCATTATGTAATAGATCTAATGTTTCTCAAAGAGCTGACTCTTCCGGGAAACTTTTAAAATGTGATAAACCTGTATGTATTTTTGACGACGTTTCTGTAAATGCTATTTCATCGACTATTTCAGGATCTATTAATTTTAATTCTGTATGTGGTTCATGTAATTCAACAAAAGATGGTTCTCCGAGTAACTGTCAATGTATTATTAATTCTGATAATATTCCAGAACTTTTTACAAAATTAGGAATAGGTAATCAAATAAATTCATATTGTAATGAAAATTCAAATTGTTTTGAAGGAAATGATTCAGGAAAATCATGTAGTAACTTTATCGGAAATTCTATAACTTCTAATTCATCAAATAGTTCATATATTGCTTTTTCTGTATTAATTTTTATCATTTTTTTCATTGTTATATTAGTTGTAATGATTTATATTATAAAATATGAAGATAAACATTTTGATAAAATATTTAATATTCCAAAAAAATAAAAAATAATTATTATAATTATTTTTTGTGTGTTATACTTATAATTATTTTTGTGTGTTATACTTATAATTATTTTTGTGTGTTATACTTATAATTATTTTTGTGTGTTATACTTATAATTATTTTTGTGTGTTATACTTATAATTATTTTTTGAATTAAATTTTTGTAAAAATCCATATAGGTCTATGAATAAGTTTTGATCTTCCGGTAACCATTACGGAACCATTAAATTGAATATTATTGAAAGTTTTAAAAGTATTGAGATACAAACCTGAAATTGGATAAGCTCTGATATCTTCGATAGATATAATCATTTTACCTCCACTTTTAAGAGAATTCCATGATTTTTTCAAAAGTGGAAGCATATAATTTTTACTAAAATCAAAAACATTGTTATAATTTAATTTTGAATTTTTGGAATAGATATATTCTTCTTCGTATTCTAGTGGGTGAAAATATAATGGATGACTAAAAATAAAATCATAATCGTTTTCTAGATTAATAGTTTCGAAAGGAATTTTTGAAGTATTAAAAATTTTGTAATCAGAATTATTTATATTTTTGAGTTGGATATTTTGATAAGAATTGTAAAGGTCTTCAAAAAATTCGAAACCTGTATATTTTATTCCAAAAGCCAGAGCAGTAATATAATTGATACCCCATCCAGAACTCACATCAAGCCATTTTTTACCTAGAACATTTGAATTAAGAACAATATCAAAGATACCACATATCCATGAAAATCTAAAAGATTGATTTTCACCATATTTCCAATAATATTTATTTCTAAGAATTTTTATAAATTCACCTTCATCTTCTAATTCATAATTATCTGGTAAAGACAAATATTCGTTTTTCAGACGTTTTCCTTTTTTGAAAATGGTTTTGAAAAAAATTCCTGATTTTTTATATTCTGTTATTTTACACTGCTCCAGAAGAAATTTTGAAAGGTTTTCGTCTGAATTAATAAGTTCGGTAAATTTTTTAGGATTATCTCTTGTAGGATAGGAATTAAGTTTTAAATTTTCAAAATAATAATCGATAATATCATCGTATTCTTCATTACATTTTGAAATAATTAAGATAAATTTATTGTTATACATAAATTTTTTATTACTAGTATCGTATTCTCTTGGTTTAGGATATCTAAAACATTTTTGATCTCTTTCTTCAGAGATATGTCTTAAAATTGAAGAATTACAATTATTGGAAATTTCATAGAGATTAATTTTAATATTTTTTTTAATATTTTCTATAGTAGGAAGATCTTCTGATTTTCTAAGTTGAATATCAAAAGTTTTTTCAATATTTTCTACCATTGATTCTGTAACTTTGTAAGATGTATTAGAATACAATAATTTGGAGATGCTAATCATTTTATTAAAAATAATATGGGGTGTAATAAATTTTTTCTTTAAAAGAGAAAGGTCACCGGAACGAATTTTTTGAAAAATTCTCTCGTAATTTTTATAAATTTCATTTTCGATGTTAATTAACTGATTTTTTGTCAGTTTTTCTTCATTTACAAATTTGTTAATCGACATCTTTTCTTTAAATTTATTAAAAATAGAGTTTTTCGATCAATTTATGAGTTAAAATCCATCATTTTTTTATTCAAACGAATTAAAAATGATTGAATAAAAAAGTTTAATTACTTATTAATAAACCAATGACTTACAGTATAACTATTAAAAATTTATTTAATAATATTGTTAAGAGAAAAAATTTTGAATCTAATTTTATTATTGAATCTGAAAAAAATAAAAATGATTATCATTTAGATGAAGCTTATTACAAGATAATTTTATATTTGGCGTCAAAGATGGCCTGTGAAAAAAACGATGATGTAAATCTTTACGAAATTGTTTCTATTAACAATATCGGATATTATCCATTGATAGTTGATTTAAAAATAAGATTTACACTTTCTCCTAAATTAAAAATTAATTCTGAGGAATTTGATAGTTTAACGGGAAATATATTAACAGTGACAATTTATAATATAATTGATCTCATGAACAAAATTTTTAAAATGTTTGATATTAGATCTATTTCTACTGAATGTATTGAAAATGAAATGTTATTTATTCCTTCAGTTTTCACATCTTTTAAATATGAATTAAAACAAGGAAATTATGGTTTTGCAGAATATAATATTCAGCTAAGATATTACTATCTTAGATTTGATTCGTTAAACAATCCTAAAAATGAATTGTTTGAGACTATTGGTAATATATTTAATAATAAGTTTGTGATAGATACCGGAAATAAAAATATTGTTTATAAAGATTGTATTTTTGATAAACTTATCTTTGTCGGAAATAATAAATCTTTTCCAATTTACAATATAAATAATAACAATAATTTATTATTTAATGGATGTTTTACTGTTAATGATTGTGATTTTGTTAAAGTTGACACTGCTGAATATTTTAGAAGTGAGTATCATGGATTGTTCAGTGTAAAACCTGAATCAGCAATTAATAAAAAAGAACTTTATGATAAACTTATTAAGGAAACTGATATTAATTTTTTAAGCGAAAAATCTAGTGTAGATTCCTTAGAAAAAGACAAGATAAGCGATGTTAATAAAAATATTGAAAATTATTTTCCTTATTTTCTTTCGTTAAAATACTGTTCCAAAAATAAGTTTGTTTTTGAAAAAAATGTTGAAGAAAACAATTTAAATGAAAATGAAGAAAATATAACATTTGAATATAATTGGATTATGTACAATACAACTATTAACGGAAAAGTAGTTCAGGATTATACTTCAGAAATAAATAAAGCAGCTACCGTAAGAAATCTTATAAAAATTATAGATCATAAACGTATTTGTAATGAAATTTATTTTTATAAAATATGTAAAATCATTCATGATGCATATTCTAATAATAATAATGAAGCACCTATCGAAGATAGAGATATAGATAGAGGTTTTGAATATTGGTTTTCATTAATTCTTAAATGTTTAAATTTTAATAATAGTAAAGATTTTGATAACTATCACTTTTCAAAACAAAAAGAAATAAAAAAATATCAGACATTACTAGATTTAAAAATTAAAGAAGAACTTAAGAAGATTGAAGATCATGATCGTAATATTTACAGACAAAAATACAAAGAAGAAATAATTCAAGATCATATATCAAAATCTAGTAAAGAAAATAAAATATTTGATAGTTCACAATATCAATTTACAGATTTAGAAATTAGCAAAATCAATTCTAACGCTGAAAAGATGGTGTATATGAAGAAAAGTACAAATATTTATAAGTTAAATAATGAGAATAATGAAATTATAAAATTACGGAAAAAAATCGACGAAGAAGGTTATGTTTTAAATTTTTTATTGAGTGTTACGATTAAAGAAGTAAGTAAGAAAAGTTTAAGAGAAATTTATAGAGATATGTCACAAGATATGGTTACTAGAGATTTTAGAAGTCTTATATTTTACGCTAAAATAGATAACCCTTCAAAATATTCTATATGGCATAAATCATTTTACAATTACCACATGGTAAACATGTTATGTAATCCTACACAAAATAATCTTATAGCGTTAGCATTTTACAGCATTTTTCCTTCAGAATTTGTATTTTACGAAAAAGAATGGTTTTCATTAATGAACAATTCTCATATCTGGGATAAAGGTTCATCTCAAAGTCATGATGTACAAAAAATGATCTCTTCACAATTTATAAGAATCATTAGCGAATTTATCAAATACGAAAAATATAAACATGAAATTGAAAAGAATGATGATACAATTAATGAACAGAAAGACGAAATTTTAAAAAATCATGGTATTAATATTGAACAGTTTGAACATAATTTTGAAGGATTAAAGAAAATTTTGAATAATAATCAAGATATAATTACCAGACAATTAGAAAAATTTTACAAAGAAAAAGATTTTTTGAAAAATTTTGATCATGCCAACAAAATTTTTTCTGTAAGAAATGGTATTATTCAGATTTTAAAATCCAAAGCTATTTTTAGATCTGGAGAACCACAAGATTATGTTAAAGCTGATAAATCAAGTACAGTTGAATATGATCCTAATTTAACTTTCGATAGTCCACATGTAAAACTTTTTATGGATTGGATGGAAAAATGTTTTGTAGATTATACTTTTGAAGAACATATTAGGAAAGATGGAACTAAAAAATTAGTAGAAATTAAAAATACTGACCTTCTTGATTATTTTCTAGTACTTTGTAGTAGTTTTCTGGAAATGGGATCTAAAGATAAAAAACTTTTTTTCTTCTATGGTCCTAGAGGTAACAATTCTAAATCAGAACTTATAAAACTTTTTGAACAAACATTTGGTAATTATTTATGTAAAGTTCCTCAAAATATTTTCACTGAAAAAGGGAATACTGGAGGTGCTTCACCAGAGGAATATCGAACAAAGAATACACTTTTAAATATTATTGATGAAGTAAGAGAAGGAACAGTTTTCTTGAAAGATAAAATTAAAAAAGAAACTGGTGGTGATTCGCGATTTAAAAGAACACTTTTCAAAGAAGGTGAGGACGTGAAACAAACGAGTAAAATCATAGTTTCTACAAATGCAATTCCTATTATTGAAGATCCTGACGAACCTACTATTGAACGATTATGTATAATTCCATTCTATACTAAATGGGATAAATACGCTCCTACCGATGAAATATCAAAAAAGAAAGAAAGACATTATGAACGTATGCAGGACTTTTCTATAATTGCATCTAAATTACCTCCAGCTATGTTATATGTTTTTGTTCAATATTATTCACGATATGCAAGTTATGGAATTGATGACCCTCCTCAAGTAGTAATTGATGTTACTAATGAATATGTTACTAAAATTGATAAATACTGGAAATTTATAAGTGAATTTATTGATATTGGGGCTCCTACTGATTTTATAAATATTGGAGAACTTTACCAGAAAAATTTTAAAGATTGGTATTCAAATTTTCATGGAAGATATATTCCAGATATTACAAATTTTATTTCCTCTATGAATCCCAAACTAGAAAAGCTTAGAAATTTTGAAACTATTGTAAATGGAAAAGATGGTATTTGGAAAGGGTTTAAACTTAAAAAACCTTTAAATACATCTCAAAGGTCATTTGTCAACAATTACAATAAAAGAGAAGATCAAATGGAAGTAAGTTCAGGTGCAATTATTACGGCGTAATTTGTAATTATGATAATTACAAAATGATTTAAAAAACTTTATTTATTCTATAATAGTGTAATATGGAAATTAAAATTGCTGACAATATTGAGAAGCGTGATATTGAAAATTATTTTGATAATTTTTTATTAAATTACCTTGATTATAACAATGAGTATATTAATAAATTTACCGAACTCATATATATTTCCAGAGATTTACAGTATAAAATTGATAATCTTACAAATTATTATATTTCCATTCTTAAACTTGAAGAAGATCAACAAATGATTTTTGATTTTGAATTTTCTGATAATTCCTCATATGATCTTTTAATAAAACAAACAAGTGTTAAACTCAAAGATCTTGAAAATAAAAAGAGTGAAATTGATATTCAAGTTCTATATCTTAAAAAACTCATTCTTCTTATGCATGAGAAAAAATGATTAAAAAATAAATTTACAACAACTAAAACAGATTTAGTATTATAAGTTTTTGAATTTTACAAAAAAATGAATAAACCGTTAAATACTATTCCTATACATCTCTTAAGTTTTGAATATCGTAAAAATGCTTGTATTAGAATAAAACAAAAATTTCCTAATAAAATCCCAGTAATTTTAATTCCCAGACCGAATAGTGAGGGTATAAATCTTTTAAAAAGAAATTTTATAATAGAACCAGACACTTATTTTTCTAAACTCTACACTGAAATTAGATCAGTAATGGATGAAACTTCTCTTAAAACATATTCTTCAAAAGGAATTTATTTATTTATTAATGGTCAAACGATTCATGGTATGATAACTTTTGGTGAACTCTATGAAAAATATGCTGATAAAGATGGTTTTTTATATGTCGTATACACTTCTGAAAATACATTCGGTTAATTAAAGTTTTATTTAAAATAAATAAAAAGCAATACAATTAGCACGCTAATAAAATGAGTTATATTAAAAATTTACAATTAAATCTTTTCAATATTCTTTTACCGATTTTTGGAAGGGATATCACTATAAGTTATCTTGGAGCGGATCAAATGAAGATTTGGAAACTTGCTTTTATTGATTATTCTTATAATTCCGAAAAAAATAATTCTGAAATGAGTCATTACGGAGAATCTATAATTAAAACTTTGATAGGAATTTTTTTATATGAACAATATCCTAAATTTTCTGTAGGTGATCTTACAGAGATTAATAGATTATATAATTCAAAAGAAAATCAAGTAAATTATGCTAAAATGTTAAACTTACATAATTTTTTATTAGTCGGTGAAAAAAATATAAATTTCGACGACGCTTTAGAACATTGTTTCAGATCTTTTTTCTCAGCTTTAGAACTTATCGGAAAAGAATCTTATTCTTTTTCTAACTGTTTAAAACTATTTGTTTCTCTTTATGGACCTTCATTAAGAAGTATCAATCCAAATGAATCTTTAAAAGCTCATAAAACTTCCGTTCAACAAATTCTTTCTATGTTAAAAATTCCAGGAACTATAAAAGTTTGGGAAGAAACATTTATTAATTCTGTTTTTACAATTTCCATTTCTAAAGATTTGTTAACAAAAATCAGATCATTTGGATTTAATTTAAAATCTAATATCTTAGGATCTTACAAAAATTTTGATAAAATAATAGCTGAAAAGAAAGCTTATGAAATCGCTGATAAAAATTTTAAAGAAGCTGGATTATTTTTCGATCACGTGAAAAAATTTAAGGAAATGATGTATCTTAAAAATATTTCTGGAGATTTCTATGATCTTGTAGAAGAAAAAATGAAAAATATGAATATTCAAGAATTATATTTTAAAAGAACCAATGAAACACAAGCAGGAGGTCTAATTCAGTTAGAAATAACTTTCAAAAATTCAGAAAAAATAATACCAATTCTTTCTTTAAATGCTACCGATAAAAGAAACGATTATAGAACAGCGAAAGAATTATTAATTATGGAATTTATAAAGAGAGATTTTGAAAATTTGTATTGTAACTAAAATGTCTGTTAATATTTGTTTTTTTTCAACAGTAGATCGTCCTTTTGTAAGAGATTATATAAAATCATTGAATAAACACCAATGGAAATATACATGGTTAGGAAAATCTTTAGAAAATCATTTAGAATATAAACTTTCCAAAACTTCTACAAGAACTATTATAGTTTACAATTATTTAAAATCTTTAAAAAGTGACGATTATATTGTTCTTACAGATTGTTTTGGAGTTTTATGTAACCAATCACCAGAAACTTTTATTAAAAAATTTCTTACTTTTGAAAGTCCGATAGTAATGGGTTGTTTAAATAAGAAATCATTACTTTCATCCAAAACTTTAAATATTAAAGATTCTTCTTTTGTTGCTGGTAAAGTAATGGACCTTATTTCCGTTTTACAGGAAAATATTAAGAAAAATAATACGGAATATTCTAAATGTTGGGTTTCTGAAAATATAAAAATTGATAAAGACAATAAACTTTTTTGTTATATAGATAATTTTTATAAAAAATCAGAAATTTCAAATTCTTTTTTCATAAAATTCATGAATTATAACCCACAATTAAATTTATCTTTTTTCAAGAAAGATTTTAAAATAAATAATTATATAGATTATATTTCTAGGAATATCCCAGAAAATGAAGCAGAAAGTGAATTTTCTTCTAGTGATTCAATGAATTCTATTCAAGTGTCTATACTTGTATTAGTTATTCTTTTAATTTTAATTTTAATAATTATTTTTGGGGTGTTGTTATATTATATTTATCTAAATCATAATAGAAAACCACAATATACATTTAATCATCTTATAGAATATTCAGGTTTTACAAATACCATTTCTGATATTAGAAGTAAATCCACAACAAAAAATCAATCAAAATTTCAGTTAATATAATTTTTTATTTATTAAAATTTAATAAATAATATGACTAAATTTTTCAAAAATTGGATGGATGGTTCTATATTTATGTTGTCAGCATTTAAAAGAACTGGTAAAGATTCTTTTTATAATCAATATGGGATAAAATCAAATAAAAAAATAGATAGATACAGCTGGTTTGTATATTCTAATAAAAATAATTCTTTTGAAAAAAATAATACGTTTATTAATAAACTTAATTCTGTAAATTTTCACAGACTTTCATTTTCAGATCAATTGAAAAAAAATATAGAAAAAGAATTTGAAGGTCTTAAAATTACAGATTTTAATAAAGATTCTCATATTTTAATTGATGACCTTCCAGAAGAAACGATTAGTAAATTAAATTCACAAGATCTTTTAAATTTTAAGGTCCGTGATATAATCAAATTAAAAGCTGATGAAAAGAAAAAAATAAATGAAAATTATTGGTGTAACATCGTTCTTCAAGATTTAATAAAATATCAAAAAAAATATAATATTAATAATTTTATGATTACAGATTTTAGATTTCCTTATGAATATAAAACTTTTAACGAAAATTCTAGTTTAGAAATTTTCACAATAAAACTTTTTAGGGATTTCATAGATATCCCAAATGTAAATGATCTTTCAGAAAGAAGTTTAGACACATTCCCTTTTGATTTTATTTTAGTAGATCAAAGAGGTTCATTACAATGGTTACAACAAAATACTGAAATACAGTATTTTACAAATTATAAAGAATTAACACAAATTTTTTAATTTTCTGAAAATAAATCTATGTAAGCATTTAAAATTCTCATAAGTGTAATAGGAATATTTTGGATTAAAAATGTAATATTATTCGATGTATATTCACCTCTATAAGGCATATTATTTAAAGGCGTAGTATTATTAGAACTTCTTATATGATGTTCTCTGATAAGACCAAAAATTTCAATATAATGTTTTAAAGCTTCTTCATAAGGTAAATCTTTAATTAAAGATGAAAATGTTAAAAGAATTAACTGTGGATCAATAATTTGAAGATTATTTTGTTCTTCAACTTTTTTTAAAAGGTAATCATAAAGTTGATATTCTTTGTTATCTTTACATTTCTGATCTTCTGGTGATATCTGTTTCTCATTTTTTTTAATTTTAGGTTCTTCTACTTTTTTTCTAAAAATAGTTGAAGGATTTTTTGAAGGAAAATTATTATTTTCTTCGATCCCTGCATCTTTTAAAATTTTTGATTCATCATAATTCATCATTATCGAATTAAATTTAGAATTTTTATTATTTGCGGAAAATCTATTATTTTTATTCTTATTCATAATTATTTATTACCGAATCTTTTAATATTTATTAAAAAATAATAAATATTTTATCAATTTTAATTTTATGAAATTAATATCCATAAGTTCTCTTAGTAATCTTCATTTTAGTACAGACATTATTTTTATCAATACCATTTTTTTCATTTATATTTTTAGAATTAATGATTCTTTGTTGACTATTTGCAATATTTTGTGTAATGTTATTTGTATTTTGAATTACTGGAGTAAACTGATAATTATCGAGTAAAATGTTTGCTTCAGAAATAAAATCTGTAATCGTTTGTAAAGTTCTGTTTCTTCCAGAAGGAACATCTACTTGAATTCCATTGTGATTAAACATAGTTTTATAATTAAATCTAAGAATTCCTTGTACTAAATGTTGTTTATTAGAAAGATATTGATCCCATAAATCCTTTTTAATAACATACATTTCAGGTACACCCTTAATCATAACATTATTATTAGTTCCCAAAGGAATTTCTTTTCCAGTATCATTAATTTTTACAATTTCTTTAGAATTTTCTATATGTAAATGTACAATTTTAATTCCTTGAAATGATTGTCTAATTCCTTTTTCAATAGAAGACCATTGTTCAAGGAATTGCTTACAATGTCCACAATTTTGTGATGTTATTAATACAAAAATTAAATTAGATTTTGACATTTTGTTCGGTTGATATTTAATAAAATAAAATCATCATTTATAACTTCTTTAAATAAATTATTAATTAATTTTATTTCCAACTTTACTAATATTATCATCAATCCAATTACTTATTAATTCAGGTTTTCTTATTTTCATAAAATCAGTGTCTATAAATCTTCCTTTTTGTTCTTTAGCTCCTCCAGAAAGTACAGCTATAGTTTTTTCAAAATCTATATTCTCTTCAAGGACATTTTCAAAATCAGTTAAAGAACATAAAATAAGACATGGAACCTTTTCAACTAGATTCGTAATAAATATATGTTTATTTATTTGACTTGAAAGTATGTAATCTAGTAAAATAATTTTTTCATTCCTATTATTAATCATTTCTTGTACATCTTTTTTGATATTTTCTAATAAAATACATGAAGGACAATGAACTAATTTAATACATAAAAGAACATATATATTCTTATTTTTCATTATTTTAATAAAATAAGTTTTTTCAAAATTTATTTTTAACAAAAATGACACACTGTAAATGTGGAAAATGTGATAAATGCAAATCAACACCATTCCCTAAGTATTCTAAAGTTAATAAAAATTCTGTAGTTAAAGTAAATAATGATCTAATCTTTAGTGTTAGTAAATGCGGAAACTTAAAAGTTTGCGGGGATTTTACTGTAGACGGTGATTTAAAAGTAACCGGAGGTGTTGATCCTTTATGGTTTAATTTTAGACGTAGAGGAGCATCTGGTGTCATAACTGGTAGTGATAGAGTTCCACGTAGAAGTATTTATATGAGTAATGGAGCTGATGGATACACTTACGGTACTCTAATGTGGAAAGATCTTACAGGAGGTCTTCATACTATTGATCTTGATGGAACAGGATCTGGCGGTACTGGTGTAACAGGACCTACTGGAGCTACTGGTTCTCAAGGTCTCACAGGACCTACTGGAGCAGGTGTTACAGGACCTACTGGAAATACTGGTGTTACAGGAGCAACTGGAAGTACTGGTGCTACAGGACCTACTGGAGCAGGAGTTACAGGACCTACTGGAGATACTGGTGTTACAGGAGCAACTGGAAGTACTGGTGCTACAGGACCTACTGGAGCAGGTGTTACAGGACCTACTGGAAATACTGGTGTTACAGGAGCAACTGGAAGTACTGGTGTAACTGGACCTACTGGAGCAGGTGTAACTGGACCTACTGGAGATACCGGTGTTACTGGACCTACCGGAAATACTGGTGTAACAGGAGCAACCGGAAATACTGGTGTTACTGGAGCAACCGGAAATACTGGCGTTACTGGAGCAACTGGAAATACTGGCGTTACTGGAGCAACTGGAAATACTGGCGTTACTGGAGCAACTGGAAATACTGGCGTTACTGGAGCAACTGGAAATACTGGCGTTACTGGAGCAACTGGACCTACTGGAGCTCAAGGAGTAACAGGAAATACTGGCGTTACAGGAGTAACTGGAAATACTGGCGTTACTGGAGCAACTGGAAATACTGGAGCTCAAGGAGTAACAGGAGCAACTGGTGTTACAGGAGCAACTGGAAATACTGGTGATACTGGCGTTACAGGACCTACTGGAGCTCAAGGAGTAACAGGAGCAACTGGCTTTACTGGAGCAACTGGTGTTACAGGAGCAACCGGAAATACTGGAAATACTGGCGTTACAGGACCTACTGGAGCTCAAGGAGTAACAGGCGATACTGGTGTTACTGGAGCAACTGGAAATACTGGTGTTACGGGGCCTACTGGAGCTCAAGGAGTAACAGGTGCAACTGGCTTTACAGGAGCTACTGGTGTAGGAGTAACCGGTCCTACAGGTATTCAAGGTAATACTGGAGTTACTGGACCAACTGGCGATTTAGGAGTAACCGGTCCTACAGGCCCGACTGGACCACAAGGAGTTACTGGACCTGCTGGAGGGCCTACTGGACCTACTGGACCTGTAGGCCCTACTGGACCTTCTTCGGGACCTACTGGCCCTACAGGAGATACTGGAGTAACTGGATCTACTGGCTCTACAGGACCTACGGGACCTACTGGAGCAAGTGTAACCGGACCTACTGGAGCTCAAGGTGTGACAGGTGCAACTGGCGTTACAGGACCCACTGGAGCTCAAGGTGTAACTGGGCCTACTGGAGCTCAAGGTGTGACAGGTGCAACTGGCGTTACAGGACCTACTGGAGCTCAAGGTGTAACAGGACCCACTGGAGCTCAAGGTGTGACAGGTGCAACTGGCGTTACAGGACCCACTGGAGCTCAAGGAGTAACAGGTGCAACTGGCGTTACAGGACCTACTGGTATTACAGGACCTACTGGAAGAACTGGAAATACCGGAAATACCGGAAATACTGGAAATACCGGTCCCACTGGACCCACTGGAGCATCTTTCAATCCTGCTGGAACTACTGGTTCTATGTTAGTAAATAATGGTACTACATATATTGATACTCAAACATCTCTAGTAAATTTACCTCCTGGTGTAATAGGAGCTTTAGAAGTTGGTGGTACTATATCTAGCAGACCATACGTCTTCCATGCTAATGCAACTCAAGCTAATCCTCAAGTAGCATTCTTTGAAACAGATTCAGGTAATTTTAGTGGTGGATTTGGAGTTATTCAAGTTTCAGCTGTGCCTGTAAGTCCTATTAATAATACTCATACTTCAAATTATACTATACTAAAATTAACATCTAAAACTTTACATTATTTTGATACTGGGTCTACTATAAATAATCCAGTAGGTAATTTCTTAATAACAGGTCAAAATAATAACGTTGGTGCTGGTGGTTATGTTTTTGCTGTAACTACTTATGGTGAAATTTTAGCACAACCTGCTATCGCTCCTCAACAGGTAACTTCAGGTGGTGTTGTAAATGCTCCTAGAAGTACTTATTGGGATAATCTTTTTATGCTTTCAAAATCTAACGGTATTGCTAAAACAATGGTATGGAATTCTGGTGCATCAACACCTGGAAATAATCAATATCTTGGTTATGGTATAACTCCAAATGCTAGCAGATTCCAAATGGAAATTCTAATTCCGTACGCTTGTAGTATTTGTAATTTAACGATTGGTTCAGATGTTGATCCTGGTGCTGGAAATACTAAACAATTAACTATTTTCTCAGATAATCTTACTAGATCAAGTGGTGTTGCAATTATGTCAGTAACACTAACAGGAAGTGGTGGAGGACTTTCAGTCCTTCAACAAAATACTACTACTGCTCCTGTTTCAGTAGCTGCAAATTCTCTTCTTTCTTGCAGATATAATTTTACTGGTACTAATACTGCTGCAAATATTTATGCCACATTATATATCTTCTAAACTAATAAATAATAATTAACTTAATTATTACTTTAATTTTAATGTATCTAATATACTACAACACTAGCAAAAATATTTGACGCAGCAGGAGTTCCTGTAAATGAATGTTGTAACGAAATAAAACTTCCAGCAGTTAATTGAAATCTTGCAGTATTAAATGTTCCAGTAGTAGATGTTCCAGAAATAGTAACTACTAAACTTGTATTTATAGAAGCAGATGGCAATGCTGGTGCATTAGCGGCAAGTATTTTGAGCGTTCTTGTATTTCCTACTCCAGGAGCAGCAGTAAGTGTTACAGATAAATTAGAAACTACACCTGCATATGGTATCATTATAGAAAATTGATTTATATCAACTCCAGGTGTAACAGCATATCCTAAATATGCATTATTAAGAATAGTAGTTTGACCCCCACTATTAAATGAGTATACCATTGGTATTCCTGCACTAGCACATAAACAATTTATAGTATCCCAAAATGTCCCTAATGGTAAAGAATATGTTGAACCTGCTGGAGGAATTAATGTTTGTACTATTCTTGGTGTCGCTTGTATTTCTCCATAAGTTGTTAATGCAAAAACATAACCCCCTCCACCAATATTATTATTTTGTCCTGTTATTAAGAAATTACCCAATGGATTTGTAGTAGGTGAATTTATATCAAGATATCTTGTAGTATTAGATGTTAATTTTAATACAGTGTAATTTGAAGTATGAGTATTATTTATAGGACTTACGGGTACAGCTGAAACTTGAATAACTCCAAATCCACCACTAAAACTACCTGAATCAGTTTCGAAAAAAGCTACTTGAGGATTAGCTTGTGAAGCATTGGCATGAAAGACATATGGTCTACTGGATATAGTACCACCAACTTCTAAAGCTCCTATTACACCTGGAGGTAAATTTACTAGAGATGATTGAGTATCGATATATGTAGTACCATTATTTACTAACATAGAACCAGTAGTTCCAGCAGGATTGAAAGATGCTCCAGTGGGTCCAGTAGGACCTGTATTTCCAGTTCTTCCAGTAGGTCCTGTAACGCCAGTTGCACCTGTTACACCTTGAGCTCCTGTTGGTCCTGTTACACCTTGAGCTCCTGTTGATCCTGTAACACCAGTTGCACCTGTTACACCTTGAGCTCCTGTTGGTCCTGTTACACCTTGAGCTCCTGTTGGTCCTGTTACACCAGTTGCACCTGTTACACCTTGAGCTCCTGTTGGTCCTGTTACACCAGTTGCACCTGTTACACCTTGAGCTCCTGTTGGTCCTGTTACACCTTGAGCTCCTGTGGGTCCGGTAGGTCCAGTATTACCTGTATTTCCCTGAATACCTGTACTTCCAGTTGGACCTGTTACACCTTGATCTCCAGTGGGTCCGGTAGGTCCAGTATTACCTGTATTTCCCTGAATACCTGTACTTCCTGTTGGTCCTGTTACACCTTGAGCTCCTGTTGGACCTGTTACACCTTGAGCTCCTGTTGGTCCTGTTACACCTTGAGCTCCTGTTGGTCCTGTTACACCTTGAGCTCCTGTTGGTCCTGTTACACCTTGAGCTCCTGTTGGTCCTGTTACACCTTGAGCTCCTGTTGGTCCTGTTACACCTTGAGCTCCTGTTGGTCCTGTTACACCTTGAGCTCCTGTTTGTCCTGTTACGCCTTGAGCTCCTGTGGGTCCGGTAGGTCCAGTATTACCTGTATTTCCCTGAATACCTGTACTTCCAGTTGGACCTGTTACACCTTGATCTCCAGTTGGACCTGTTACACCTTGATCTCCAGTGGGTCCGGTAGGTCCAGTATTACCTGTACTTCCAGTTGGACCTGTTACACCTTGATCTCCAGTGGGTCCGGTAGGTCCAGTATTACCTGTATTTCCCTGAATACCTGTACTTCCAGTTGGACCTGTTACACCTTGATCTCCAGTGGGTCCGGTAGGTCCAGTATTACCTGTATTTCCCTGAATACCTGTACTTCCAGTTGGACCTGTTACACCTTGATCTCCAGTGGGTCCGGTAGGGCCTGTATCACCAGTATTTCCCTGAAGTCCTGTACTTCCAGTTGGTCCTGTAACACCAGCACCAGTGGGTCCAGTAGGGCCTGTATCACCAGTATTTCCTTGAAGACCTGTACTTCCAGTTGGACCTGTAATACCTTGATCTCCAGTGGGTCCGGTAGGGCCTGTATCACCAGTATTTCCCTGAAGTCCTGTACTTCCAGTTGGTCCTGTAACACCAGCACCAGTGGGTCCAGTAGGGCCTGTATCACCAGTATTTCCTTGAAGACCTGTACTTCCAGTTGGACCTGTAATACCTTGATCTCCAGTGGGTCCGGTAGGTCCAGTATTACCTGTATTTCCTTGAAGTCCTGTACTTCCAGTAGGGCCTGTTACACCTTGATCTCCAGTGGGTCCGGTAGGTCCAGTATTACCTGTATTTCCCTGAATACCTGTACTTCCAGTTGGACCTGTTACACCTTGATCTCCAGTGGGTCCGGTAGGTCCAGTATTACCTGTATTTCCTTGAAGTCCTGTACTTCCAGTAGGGCCTGTAATACCTTGATCTCCAGTGGGTCCGGTAGGTCCAGTATTACCTGTATTTCCTTGAAGTCCTGTACTTCCAGTAGGGCCTGTTACACCTTGATCTCCAGTGGGTCCGGTAGGTCCAGTATTACCTGTATTTCCCTGAATACCTGTACTTCCAGTTGGACCTGTTACACCTTGATCTCCAGTGGGTCCGGTAGGTCCAGTATTAC
>Ga0208826_1000659_pt1 | contig 34102 bp, 40 predicted proteins | sample AD_UKC115_MetaG_FD_184451 | JGI IMG/M metagenome (GOLD analysis project Ga0208826, IMG submission 184451) | Active sludge microbial communities of municipal wastewater-treating anaerobic digesters from Hong Kong - AD_UKC115_MetaG (SPAdes)... | ecosystem: Engineered > Bioreactor > Anaerobic >...
GAGGCCACCATACCCGTTTACAAAGCGAACAGGAAAGTCAATGAAATCAACGGTCTACCCAGACCACCCCCGCGCCAGTGCTAGCTTTGCGTACCGTCACTTATTGCACTGAAAACGAGGAGACCCCTACATCGCGGTCGGTATCTCTGGCGCGATCCAGCACCTCGCCGGCATGAAGGACTCGAAGGTCATCGTCGCGATCAACAAGGACGAGGAAGCCCCGATCTTTTCAGTGGCTGACTACGGCCTCGTGGCCGACCTCTTCACGGCGGTGCCTGAGCTACAGAAGGCACTAGGCTGACGACAGTGGCTGCGTTGAATCCTATACGGGTGTTGAGCGGCTGGCCGCTCGTCGCGAAGCCGCTGCAGGGCCGGGGCGTCGCGACCGGGGGCGCTAGCGGTGGCGTGGTTGACTCAATCGCCCAGCCACGATTCCTTCGCGCAGCGGGCCTGGTGCTGCAGACTCCGTCGAAATGTCCTGAGGCGCTTTCGAAGCCGAGCTTGCTCGGCAGGAAAGCATCGAATTCGTCAATCGGTCAAGTGCGTATGGTGCGCGATAGCAGCGCCGAGACATCATCGGCCGCCGTGCGTAGCTTTGGCAAGAGTTGCTCTTTCATCGCCGTGGCGGAGGTGCGGTTTGCCAGCCAAGAGGCATTGAGCGCTGCCACCACTTTCCCCGCACGGTTCTTCACCGGTGCCGCGGCCGAGACCAACCCCTCTTCCAGTTCCTGGTTCACCAGCGCCCAGCCCTGTCGACGAACCTGCTGCACGCGCGCCAGGACCTCGGCCGGATCGGTGACAGTGTGGCGCGTCTTTGCACTCAGCGAGCTGGATCCGAGGCGGTTCTTCACCTCAGCGTCATCCAATCCCGCGAGCAGCACTCGGCCGAGAGACGTGCAGTAGGCAGGCAGCCGTGTTCCCACATTCAGATTGAGCGAGACGATCTTGTGCGTGTGCACGCGCATCACATAGACGATGTCGCTGCCGTCGAGTACAGCTGCCGAGCATGACTCACCCAACGCGTCTGAGAGCCGCTCCATCACCGGCTCGGCCAGGTTCCAGATGGGCATGGACGTCAGGTACGCGAATCCCAAGTCGAGGATGCGCGGCGTGAGGCGGTAGTGCTTGCCGTCGCCTTCGACGTAGGCGAGGGTTTGCAGCGTCAGCAAGAAGCGCCGCGCCCCGGCGCGCGTGAGGCCGCTGCGCGCCGCGACCTCAGAGAGAGTTTGCTCGGGCGCGTCGGCGCTGAAAGAACGGATGACTTCAAGCCCGCGGGCGAATGACTGGACGTAGCCATCGCTTGGGACGGGCGCATGGAGTTCTCGATGGGCCGTGGTTGCCATAGGTTCCTCTGAACAGGTAAAATTGTTCGTCAATAGAATGAATGTTCGTCATTAGAACAAACTTAACGGCCGTCGTAAAGAATGCTCGGCTTTTTCACTGGAGATAAGACTCGTGATCAACAAGATTTCAGCCTCGGTGGCCGAGGCACTGAATGGTGTGCGCGATGGCGCTACCGTCCTCATCGGGGGCTTCGGCACCGCCGGCATCCCGGGTGAGCTCATCGACGGCCTGATCGAACAGGGTGCGCGCGAGCTCACCGTGGTCAACAACAACGCGGGCAACGGCGACACCGGCTTGGCAGCGCTGCTCAAGGCCGGACGCGTGCGCAAAGTCATCTGCAGCTTCCCGCGCCAAGTGGATAGCCAGGTGTTCGACGCGCTGTACCGCAGCGGGCAGCTTGAACTCGAACTCGTGCCGCAGGGCAACCTCGCCGAGCGGCTCCGTGCCGCAGGCGCGGGTATCGGCGCATTCTTCACGCCGACGGGTTTCGGCACCGAACTCGCGCGCAATGCCGACGGCAGCGAGAAGGAAACCCGCGTGATCAACGGGAAGTCCTATGTGCTCGAGTACCCGATCCTCGGCGACGTGGCCCTCATCAAGGCTGAGCGCGGGGACCGCTGGGGCAACCTCACCTACCGCAAGGCCGCGCGGAACTTTGGCCCGGTGATGGCCACCGCCGCGAAACGCACCATCGCCAGCGTGTACGAGATCGCCGAACTCGGCAGCTTCGACCCCGAGGCCGTGGTCACGCCCGGCATCCACGTGAGCGCCGTGGTGCGCATCCCCCGCGTGGCCACGCAGGCCGGCGGCTTCAAGACTGCCGCATGAACCAGGAGATTCACATGAGCTACACGAGAAGAACCAAGGACGAACTCGCGCGCCGCGTGGCGCAGGACATCTACGACGGCGCCTACGTCAACCTGGGCATCGGCCAGCCCACGCTGGTGGCCAACCACCTGCCGCCAGGCATCGAGGTGGTGCTGCACAGCGAGAACGGCATCCTGGGCATGGGCCCCGCGCCCGCGCAGGGCGAGGAGGACTACGACATCATCAACGCCGGCAAGCAGCCGGTGACGCTGCTGCCTGGCGGCGTGTATTTCCACCACGCCGACAGCTTCGCCATGATGCGCGGCGGCCACCTCGACATCTGCGTGCTCGGTGCCTTCCAGGTCTCAGCCACCGGCGACTTGGCCAACTGGAGCACTGGCGAACCAGGCTCCATCCCCGCCGTGGGCGGCGCCATGGATCTGGCCATCGGCGCAAAGCAGACCTGGGTGATGATGGACCTGCTGACCAAGAAGGGCGAGAGCAAGGTGGTGCCGCAGTGCACCTATCCGCTCACCGGGATCGGCTGCGTCAAGCGCATCTACAGCGACCTCGCGACCCTCGAATGCACTCCCGAGGGATTGCGCCTGATCGATGCTGTGCAAGGCCTGTCCGTTGACGAACTGCAGCGCCTCGTCGGACTGCCGATCGCACCATCACCCACCGCCCCATCCATTCTCCCGGAACCCCAATGACACAACGCCACGCCTTCATCTGCGACGCCATCCGAACCCCATTCGGCCGCTACGGCGGTGCTCTGTCGAGCGTGCGCGCCGACGACCTGGGCGCAATTCCGCTCAGGGCGCTGATGCAGCGCAACCCGGGAGTGGATTGGACCACCGTGACCGACATCCTCTTTGGCTGCGCCAACCAGGCTGGCGAGGACAACCGCAACGTTGCGCGCATGGCCGGCCTGCTTGCCGGCCTGCCGCTGGAGGTGCCCGGCGCCACCATCAACCGCCTGTGCGGCTCCGGCCTGGACGCCGTCGGCTCGGCCGCGCGCGCCATCAAGGCGGGTGAAGCCGGCCTCATGATCGCCGGCGGCGTGGAGAGCATGAGCCGTGCTCCCTTCGTCATGCCCAAGGCCGAGAGCGCCTTCAGCCGCGCTAACGCGGTCTACGACACCACCATCGGCTGGCGCTTCGTCAACAAGCTTATGAAGGCCCAGTACGGCGTGGACTCCATGCCCGAGACGGCCGAGAACGTGGCGGTGGAATACAAGATCGAGCGCGAGGCGCAGGACCGCATGGCGCTATCGAGCCAGCTCAAGGCGGTGGCCGCGCAGAAGGCCGGGCATCTGGCGCGTGAAATCGTCGGCGTGAGCATCCCGCAGAAGAAGGGCGATGCCATCCTGGTGGACCAGGACGAGCACCCGCGTGAGACCAGCCTGGAAGCGCTGGCCAAGCTAAAGGGCGTGGTGCGCCCCGACGGCACTGTGACCGCGGGCAACGCCAGCGGCGTGAACGACGGTGCCTGCGCGCTGCTGCTGGCCGACGAGGCCACGGCGGCGAAGAACGGCCTGACCCCAAAGGCGCGCATCGTGGGCATGGCCACGGCCGGGGTGGCGCCGCGTGTGATGGGCATCGGCCCGGCGCCGGCGACGCAGAAGGTGCTGGCACTCACCGGCCTGACGCTGGAGCAGCTTGATGTGATCGAACTCAACGAGGCCTTTGCGGCGCAGGGGCTGGCGGTGCTGCGCCAGCTGGGCCTGCAGGACGATGACGAGCGGGTGAACGCCTGGGGCGGCGCGATCGCGCTGGGCCACCCGCTGGGCGCCAGTGGCGCGCGGCTGGCGACGACGGCGGTCAACCGCCTGCACGCTACCGGTGGTCGGTACGCGCTGTGCACGATGTGCATTGGGGTGGGACAGGGTATCGCGGTGATTCTGGAAAAAGTGTGAACGTGGCACCACTGCGGCTGCGCATTGTTGTCACGGGTCGGGCAACATAAGGGGGCGAGTCGGGTGCGCGGACCAGTGCACGACCGGCCAAGCGCGGAGCCGATGCCCGTCAGCTGACCATCACAAGCTAGGGCGTGTTAACACTAATGGACGGACTGTGTATCAAGGCCGATACTTGCTCGCATGGAAATCACGCCCGAGCAGTTCGCACGTATTGAACATTGCCTTCCCACCCAACGCGGCAACGTCAGCATGACCAATCTTCAAGTGGTCAACGCCATGCTGTACGTGGCCGAACACGGTTGCAAGTGGCGTGGCCTGCCCAAGCGGTTTGGCAATTGGCACACCATCTACACGCGCATGCGCCGCTGGGAGAAAGCAGGCGTGCTGGACAAGATGTTCGAGGAGCTACAGCGCGAACAGGTGGTGCGCATCCGCATCGAGGCGGTTTCGCTGGACTCCACCAGCATCAAGGTCCACCCGGACGGCACGGGCGCGCTAAAAAAAACGGCCCACAGTCCATCGGCAAGTCCCGCGGCGGATGGAATACCAAGGTTCATATGGTTGCCGCGGATGCTCGAACGGCAGTGACCTTCAGCCTGTCGCCCGGACAGGCGCATGACGCGCCCGAAGGCAGGCGCCTTCTGCAAAGCCTGGGGCCGACAAGCCGGCCGATTCATCTACTCATGGATCGCGCCTATGAGGGGAACGAGACGCGCCAGTTGGCGCTGGACCTGGGGTTCGTTCCGGTTGTTCCCCCGACACGAACCCGCCTTGACCCCTGGGAATACGACAGGGCCATGTACAAGCGCAGAAATGAGGTCGAGAGGTTGTTCCGACGCCTGAAGGGCTATCGCCGAATCTTCTCTCGGTTCGAAAAACTCGACGCGATGTTCCTGGGCTTCCTCAGCTTCGTCCTGGTTGCTGACGGTCTTCGTGGTTTGTGTTAACACGCCCTAGCTCAAGCATCGCGACCGGCAGGTCAGAAAGGCACGGGCCGAAGTGGCCGGCCGAAGGGAACTTGCCCCCAAACTCGGTGCGCAGACGCTCCTTTCCCATGCTCTTGGTGAGTGTGCTATATCGCTCCTGCCGCAGCAACCAAAGAGACTTGACGCCCGCCTCGCGGTACCGCTCTTGGCGTTTACGGTAGTCACGGAGCGACTGATACGATCTTTGGATCTCGACAGCCAACCTAACCCCATTGCGCTCACCCCAGACATCAGCCTGCCAGCGACCTGCATCACCCGAACCCGGCATTTCAACCGAGGCACGGCATCCAAGATCTTCAAGCACGCTGCGCACAAGTATCTTGGCCGCCAGGTGCCATTGGCTTTCTTCGGAAGTACTGCACGCACCTCCTAGATGCGCAAAGAAGGGGTACCCATTAGCGCTAACCTTGGGAATCGCTGGAGCGTTGCAGCAAGGCATCAGCAGATCACCGACGCAGTACGCCCGTTGCAACTCTTCCCACTGCGCCTGAGACATATGCAGTGCGTTGGCTGCACCAGTACCATCTGCATATGCTGCTTCGATCACCATAGCCACAGTGCCTCCTTGAATCTCGGTATTGTCTAATCAGTTTAGCCTTCCCCGCGCTGGGAGCGGGGCGGTGATCGAATCCTCCGAGCAGCAATTTCCTAGAAAAATGCCGGCACCCCCGAAAGGATGCCGGCAGACAGCAGATCACGCAGTTACCAATTGCCGGGCCAATGCGACCTCCACGGAATCACCATCCTGGTTCAGGACATCGAGCCCCGATTCGGGTACATCGCCCGAAGTGGACTGCGAGACCATGATCTTCTTGGCCATCAGCTCCAGGCAGGTCATCTGCGAGGAGCCGGCGTAGCCCAGGTACATCACGCGCACGGACAGCTTCTGCCCGATACGCCAAGAGCGGCGTGCCGCCTGCTGGAGCGAATACACGTTGTAGCCCGACTGCATGAACACGATCGTCGGAAACTCCAACAGGTCCAATCCCGTCTTGACAAGCTCCGGATTGGTGATGAGCACGTCGATGCCACGGTCCAACTGCTCGGCGATCCAGTCCTCGCGGCGGCTGGCATCCACGCTTGCGCGCAGTACCGCCACTTTGAAGCCTTCCTGCTCCAGCAATACCTTCAACCGGCTAGTCGTGTCGCGCGTGCCGGTATAGACGGTGTAGGCCAGAACCTTGCGGCCCTGTGCTTTCTCTTCCCTGCAGATGTCGATCAGCTCACGCTCCTTGGGGCTGATCTCGAACTCGTTGAACTGAGCCGGGACAAACGCCAGGGTGTTGCGCGTACGCGGATGCACAACGGTCTCCGACCGGAAGCAGCAATCCGGCCAGGCCAGCAGCACATTGAGGACTACACCGAGCAAGGTAGTATCGCGTCGCGCCAGAGCCTGTTTCAGCTCCGCGGTCAGCCGACCTGCCAGATCGCGGTAGGCCGCGGCTTGCGCCGTGTCCATCGCGACTTCACGAAACTCTTCGTCATACGGCGGCAGGACATTGCCGCCGATGTCTCTGAGCTTGAGGAAGATCGTGAACGGCAGGATGCAGCGCAGCACACCCTTCGGGCCGAAGCCCGGGGCCTTGACCGTTCTGACACTGACTTTCGTGCCTTTCGCGGTCTTGTGCGCCGTCCCGGTGCTCTCGGAATAAATGTCCTTCAGGACACCGTGATCGCGCATGAACGCCATCGCGGCCGAGGTCATGCTGCCGCTCGTGGTCGGGCGATAGCCGTCTTCGATCATCCGCCCGGGAAGGGCTCGGAACAGCAGGTAGAACAGATCGTCGCCGTAGCCGCCCATCAACGTGCCGGTCAGCAGCAAGGTCTTGCGAGCCTTCGCCGCCAGCACGCCCATGGCCTGGCCCTGGGCGCTGCCGCCGTTCTTGTACTCGTGGGCCTCGTCGGCGATGAGCAGGTCGAACGTGCCTTGCGGCAGGTAGCGCTTGATGAACTCGGACGGTTGATAGCCGCCCTCGCCAAAGCCGAACTCCATGTTGGCCATCGCACGTTCCATGCGCGTGGCTTGACGGTCGGAAAACACCAGCTCGCCGTTGCCATCCATGAGGTTGATGAACTCGTGAATGTTGTCGCCGAGCATCGAGGCCAGGAAGCCGTCGCCGAACTTCTGCATCAGCTTCTGCGCGGTGACTTCCCCGATCGTCGGGATGCGCTTCAAGGCTTTGAGCACGGCCGAGGACTGGTCGCTGCCGGACAGGCTGCGCGGGCGGATCAGTGTCCACAGGGGCGCAGCGCAATGGCCGCACTTCCTGCGGGATTCCTCGGCTTCGAGCGCGACCGGGTTGACCGGCTCGCCGTCGAGGTCGGTGATGACCGTGCCGCAGTCCGGGCACGCTGCCACGTCGCCGTGGCGGGTGCGCCGCGTGGTGAAAACGGGCTTCCAGTGGAAGCCCATCCGCATCCTCACGCGGCCCAGGACGAAGAACTCCTGACCCGTGGGCTGGACACCCAACTGCTCACGCAGCTTGATGAGCTTGACGAGCGTATCCGGCCCGTTGAGCACCCACACTTTGGCGCCCGCTACCGTCTCCTGGATCTCGCGCCGCCACTTGTAAACCAGGTGCGGTGGCGAAAGCACCAGAGTGCGGCGGTAGCCTTCGGCGTTGAGCACGACAGCCGTGGCGATGCCGACGGTCGTCTTCCCGCAACCCATCTCGCCGTTGACGATCGCGGCGCGTTCGCCACGGTCGATCAGCAGCTCGGCAGCAGCGTGGACGACTTCGGCCTGGGCCGGGAACAGCTTGCGCTTGAGGCTGGCGACGATGAGTTGCCGGTGCGCCTGCGGTTGGCCGGTATAGACCGGCGGATTGGCGCTGTTGAGGGCGTCGAGCAGTTCGTCGCCGAACTCGCCAACGAAATCCTGAAGGCTCAGGGTCAGAGGGTTGGATTCCGCGTCGAGCAGTTCGCCCTGCACGGGTGTGGCTTCAGCGGTAGTGGTGTCGAGATCGAGGGACATGGTGATGCTCCAAAGAAAATGGGGCATGCACCACCCCCAACGGGGCTATGGCATGCCCCGGAGTGGGAAGAGAATCGGCGCGTGGCCGAAGGTTGAAGGTGCGGGCCTGGGTGGCCTGCGAGTGAACCGTGCTCAGTCCTCGGACGGCAACACGATGACGGTGGCGCTGCGCTGCGCGTCGGTAACGATGCGAATGGCCAGCCCTGGGTGGATCACGTAGTGCGACTCCAGCGAAGCACCTGATTGAAGCGCGGTGCTGTTGGCCTGCCATTGCTGGACGTTGACGTCTCCCCAGTCGCCACGGGTGTGGCGCCTGAAGTACGGGATTGGGTCGAGGCGACCCGCGCGGACCAGGCGGTCAACGGCTCTGCTGAAGATAAGCGCCCCGATGGGGAACGCCAGCCTCTGGCAGTAGGTTTCGATGCGATGCGATGCCATGGGCTCCTCCTTGGTTATTGAGCCACGACACCCCTGGCGGAGTGAAGTGGCTCCGTCAGGTGGATGGGATGACGAGGCGGTGCCTTCAGATCAGGTCGCGCTCTTCGGGAAGCTGGACCACCGTGGTCTGGTGGTCTTCGCTGGTCTTCACGATCAACACCAGTTCCGGCGTGATCCGGTACTGGGAGATCATCAGGTTGTCCTGATCGAGTGCGACATCGTTGGCCTGGCGGGTGGCCTCGTCGATCTCGCCCCAGTCGCCGCGCACGTGGCGCTGCACATAGGACAAGGGATCGATGAGACCTCGGCGGGCCAGCCAATGCACCTTCTCGCTCAACTGCAACGAGGCCGGTGCGAACAAGGGTTGCTTGTGCGGCGCGGGCCGCTTGAACGGATTGGGGAACATGGTGTTTCTCCTTCGATGAAGTGCAGCGGGACGTCAGGCGTCCGGGGGATTAGCGGATGGTCAGCACCTCGCCCCGTGTCGGGGAGCCAGGCGTCATGTCCCATGCGCGGATGACGGGAACAAACTTGTCGGTGAGGATGCGGGTCTCGGCGATCGAGCCGTCTTCGCGTTCGGTGAATTCCCGCTGGAGCGTCTTGTCCTTGTGGGTGTCACCTTTGACGACGAGCACGCGCCCGGTCTTGGAGCGCACAACCCCCGAGATCGCACCCGCGGCCAGAGCCAGGGCGAGATGCCAGTGGGACAAGGCACGCGCCGGCGGACGCAGCGACTGCTGCGCGGCCCCCAGGTGCGTGTCCAGCGACGGCCAGAGGCCTTGCAGCCGGCCGACTTCATCGGCGAACTGCTCCGGCTCCATCGTCACGCGGAAGAAATGCTCCGGCTCGGCCGGACTGGCGGGGACGATGTACGGCAGGAACGGCCAATCGCTCGGCAGCTCCTCGGCTTCGACTTCGCCAAGCCCAACCTGCAGCAGCAGATTGCGCACGGCCTTGACGCCATCGGGAGCCTGTTCACGCTGTCGCACCCTTCGGCCGAAGATCACCACCTGCTTGAACTGCGTCTCCACCGCTCGGTAGATGCGCAGGTCCGTGTAGTGGCGTGTCAGCCAGCCGACCAGCTCCGCATCGAGCACGTAGGCGGGGACGATGAAGACCAGCACGCCGCCGTACTGCAACAGCGACAGCGAACGCTGATAGAACAGCTTTTCGAGGCGGGCACGGCCCTGGCCCTGATAGCCGATGTTGCCGTTGACGTCCTTGGACAAGTCGCCATACGGCGGGTTGAGCCAGAGCAGCCCGAACGACTGCTTGGAGACCATCGTGTCCATCAGGTCCGCGTGCAGGCAGTGATCGACCAGGCCGCGGGCATGGCGTGCCCGCTCCGCGTCGAACTCGACCGCGAACGCCTTGGCCTGCTCGCGCCCGAGGGCATGGGCGGCTTCGGCGATCGCCACGCCTTCGCCGGCGCAGGGATCGAGGATGCACATGGGCCCGTCGCTGGGCATCAGTGCGTTGAGGGCTCTTTCGAGCGTGGGTTCGTCAGTCGGGTAGTAACCGTTCTTAGCGAAATTGCGGGCGAGCCGCGGGAACATGAGGGCCATGGAAGTCTCCTGGTTGGCGGGGAGGAAACACGGAAGCACGCCAAGGCGTGCCTCCGTGGGTGGGTCAGGCCGCTACCACTTCCGGCGTCCAGATCTTGGCCGGGTATGGATAGGCGGTGAGCACATCACTGCGGATCAGCGAACCCAGCGCCAAGGTCAGCGCCGGCACGTCGATGGCTAGCCGATGGCCTTCCAGCGGCCCGAGGGCGAACGGAAGGCGGGCCAGCATCTCGCGGCTTTGCAGCAGTTCCAGCACGGTCTCGCGCCAGTGGTCGAGCAGCGGCAATGGGCAGGTGTCCCGCACCAGCATCCACAGGCGGTCGAGCCGGTGGGCGCTGTCGCGCGGCAGCAGTGCCAGTGCGCTGGCGTTGGCCTTGTCGGGCTTGACGCAGCGGCGGTCGAACAGCCACACGTTGGACAGCGAACCGAACAGCGTTCGCCGATAGGCGCGCGTGACGCGCTTTTCCAGGCGATCGACGTTGCCGATGAACACCGGGACGCTGCCGCCCTGGTCGGTGATGATGTGGAACTGGTCCAGTCCCTGCTCGTCGCGCCCGAGGGTCAGGCGAGCCAGGAACTGCTGGACGGCGGTGTCGCGCGCCCAGATGGACAGGAAGATCAGGTTGCCCTGGTCATCGCCGACGCAAGCGTCGGCCATCACGTCCGGGCATTCGTCGATGCGGTACAGCGTGGTGGAAGAAGTGTTTGCGAGCATGGTGGTGTCCTCGGATTAACGGGAACAGCACCGCCCGCTGGGGCAAGTACTGCCCCAGGGGGTGGAAGAAAAACGCTCAGTCCGGCTCGAATTGCCGGGTGTGCGGGTTGAAGTGAAGCGCCTCGTCCACCGCCGTGATCGGCGTGAAGCCGTCCAGGTAGATGTTGTTGAGGTACTGATCGCGGTAGGTCAGTGCCTGCCGTGCCTGTTCCTCGGTGAGGCCGTTGCTGATGAAGTACTCCAGCATCTCCTCGTCGGAGGACACTTCGTCGTTGGACAAACTTCCTTCAACGAGTGCCAGCAGCGAGGGTGAGAGCGCAGCCAGGATCGGGTCCATGTTGGTTCCTCCTGGCTCAGGCCATCAGCGTCGCGGCGGGAGCCGTGACAGCCGTGGGTGTGCGCCGCCGTGCGTGGTAGGCGCGAACGCCTGCACGCCAGTCGGCGGACTGCTCCGGTGCGAGGTCCAGATAGGACAGCGGGCACGAGTAGTAGTACGGGTGCATGGACTCTTCCAACGGCTTGTAGCCCCACTGGTTGCCGCTGCGTTCCAGCAGATCGCAGCGGATGTAGCGCAAGGACTGGCCCGGCGCGAGATCACGATGCACACCTTCGACCTTGGCGGTCAGTTCGACCACTGACCACAGCACGTTGCCGCGCAATGCGTGAGCGATAACCTTCGCGCTGACGCGCTCGGTCTGCTGTGGTGCGATCAGTTCCGCGATCAGTTCAGACCGCGATTGGGGAGAGAAATACCAGCCCATGAGAGGCCTCCTCGAAAAGTTGAGCTGGAGGCCTCCCCGTGGGGAAGAACCCCCAGTGGGTGATGGAATGCCGCAGGTGCAGCGAAGGAAAACCTATGCCTTACCCTTAGTCCCAGTCGTCATCGTCGCGATCACAACCGGCCGGACAGCAGCCGAACTCGATCCCATGCGAGCAATAGCCATGCTCCGCATTCCAGTCCTGGGTTTCCTGCCGTTCGGCCGGTGTTGCGTAGTCCCATTCCTGTGCGATCTTCAGCGCCTGTGCGCGCTGTTCTTCCGGCAATCGACCGAGTTGCGCGTCGATCGCCGAACTGAAGCGTTCGACGTAGTAGTCGTGAGACAGTCCGCAACCCTTGGTGGCTTGTGCGGCTGCCGTCTCGCAGAGAGCCCGCCACGCGGGTTCATCCAGCGCGGAGCGGGGGATATCGCAAGCGATGGTGGACATGATGAAGACCTCCAGAAGATGGCCAGGGCCTCCCCCGCATGGGGAAGGAACCCCGGCGGGTGGATGAAGAACACCGCGCATGCGGCGTCTACGATCACGCAGGTTGCAGTTCGGCCTGGCGGCTCCACTCCTGCGTCTTGAAGTCCAGCGCGTAGCCCAGCTCGCCCAGGCGGGCGATCTGTGCACGCAAAGCGCGGCGGTCGATGGTCGAATCCAGTTTCACGGACTCGCCCAGCGGCCACAGCAGGCCGAAGAGCGCGGGGTCACCGTCTTGGGTGCTGCCGGGGGCAGCAGCCTCAGCAGGTGGCGGCGCATCCACGCCAAAGGGCGTGGTATCGACCATCGGGTCCGCGGACGCCTGCACGGGTGCGGGCTTGGCGGGCCTGGACGCTTTGGTCGGCTTGGCCGGCGTTGTCGCAGGCTGCGCCCCTTGCTCTTCATCGAGCGGATCGACGTCCTGGGTGGCGAAGCTGCGGGCTTCGTCGCGGCTGAGTTTGTCGATGCCGTTGAGCGTCATGCCGTCGAGGCTGGCACGGATCTCGAACCGCATGCCGCCGCCGACCGGATAGGACTTCGGGAAGATGTACCTGATGATGAATTCCCCGTCGTACTTGCCTTCGGGGTACTGCTCCAGCTCCGGGTCTTTGACCTCGAAAGTACCGAGGTGCGTGGCGAGGCGGCCAACCGTGAACGGGCCGTTCTTGCCGCGGATGGTACGCAGCGTGAGCTGGCCGGGGACGACGATGGGCGCAACCGATTTCTCGGAAGCCGATGGGGTTGCCATGATGGTTCTCCTGATGATGAATGACGGGCCGCCGACGGCACCCGGTGGATGAGAGGAAATGGCCTCGCCCGAGGTGGGCGAGGTCCGCGTGGCATCACGCCTTGAGCTGGCGCATGCCTTCGGCCAGCAGCCACAACGCCCGGTTCAGGCGCAGGTTCTGGTCGATGCCTTGCACCGGACGGGTGCGCTGATTGCGGCCGTTGGCCGTGCGTCCGTTCAGGCCCCCTTTGACGAGGTTCTCCTGGACGCGGTTGAAGACGGCCCACAAGTCGTTCTTGCGGTCGTCCCATCGCCGGGGTGCCAGCAGTTGGCTCTCCGTGACAGGCGTGGACTTGGCTGGATCGTCGTACTTGAGTGCGAGCGCGGAGTTTGCAAAGACCTCCGCTTCGCCCTCATCGAGGGTGATGGTGCGCATCGCATCGCGCGCGTTCTGCACGCGCTCGAAGCCTTCGAGGACTCCGTAGGCACCTTCGATCACCTGGCTGGCCACGTCGCCCTTGTGGGGAACGCGGATGTCGGCGGTGGTGTCACCGCAAACCAGGCCGTTGTGGCAGACGAACCGGAACATGCCGGCGAGCATCTGATAGCTGCTCGTGCCGTCGTGGCTGTTGAGCAGGATGATCTCGTTCGCCTCGTCGCCGTTGATCTGGCTCGCATGGCGAAGTCGGATGAGGTGCTTCGTGTACTCGCGCCGGTCTTCGTTGCGCACGCGTGTCTGGCACACCATGAAGGGCTCGAAGCCCTCCTGGCGCAGCTTGGTCAGCACGGTCGAGGTCGGTATGTAGGCATACCGATCGGACCGGCTCCCATGCGGAGCGTCGGCGAAGATCGACGGAACGACGGCACGAATGCGGTCGTCCGAGAGTGGACGATCGGAGCGCAGGATCGGGGATTGCGGAGCAAAACGGGATGCCAGAGACATGGCTGATCTCCTTTGAGAAATGCGGTAACCGCGCGGCGGTGAGACCACGCGGAACTCGGGGGATGAAATGCGCAAGCGCGCGTCATGGGGACGCGGCGGATGCGGGAAGAGAAGCGACAAGGCCCCGTGAGGGGCCATGCCGTATCAGAACGAAGCAGCCAATGCCGGCTCCTGCTCCTCGACTTGCGCCTCGGGCTCGCGCTCGGCGGGCTCGGTGGCCGTGTCGATGGCGTCGTCGGCTTCGGACGCGGATGCGTCTTCGGCCGGCGGCGCCTCGGGTTGCGCCTGGCTCGTCGGATAGACCTGGGTGCCGTCGATCTTGATCAGACCGATGTGGACCAGCGTCGATTCCAGGCTTGCGGCCGGTTCCCCGGCGTGCTCGCCCTTGGTGCGGATGTACGGATCGATCTTCATGTCGTTCAGACGGAAGGCGATCAGCACCTTGCGGTCACCCTCGATGGCCTGAACGCACCGGCGAACCAGATGCTCGGCTTCCGGGGTGGCGACGATGGTGTCGAAGTACCGATACTCCGGTTCATCGACAGGCCCGGCCAGTGCTGCGACGGTGCAAGAGAGGAACGAGTCGCCAGCCTTTGGGGTGACGTCCTTCACACGATTGAGATAGCCGATGCCGCGGGTGATCAGCTCGTGCTGCTCGATCGAAGCCAGTTCGGCCCGGTCGATCAGTTCGGCCTTGAGCAGTCGCGCCTTGAGGGACGCGGCGGCCTGACCCTTCTGCTCACCCTTGTCGCGGATGTACGCATCGCCCCACAGGTCACCGAGGCGAAATCGCACCAGCGGGCGCTGCTTGGGATCGTCAACGCCGATGTAGCGCTGAACGAGCTTCTTGGCCTCGGCACCCGAGACCTTGACGTCGAAGTAGCGGTAGCTGGGGTCCCGGGCGGGGCCGACCAGCGCGGCGATGGTGCAAGCAAGGAAAGGCTGCGCACGGCGGCCGCCCCGGACGGGCACTTCACGGACACGCTGGACGTAGCCGATGCCCGAGGTGTGGAGGTCGAAATACGATTTCTCGTTGGACGTGGTGTTCATGGTGAATCTCCATTGGGATGAAGCGGAGACACACCGGCCCACGCATGCGGGGAAGGTGCGTAACCCCGCGGTGGGTTGATAAGGCGAAAGCATCCGCCACCAGAGGCTGGTGGCCGCTCGCGGATGGATGCGGTGCGAGCTGGCTCGGTCACGCAGTGGGAACTGCGCCGCAACCTCGAAGACCGATGGTTGCCTGGCATGTCGCTGACAACGTCAGCAGGCATGGGGTCAGCATGGCCGGGCCTCGCGCGCGCGGCAGCAATCAATCGGCATCCGGGTGCTTCCCTTTGTCCGCGCCGCCCGGCGCCTGCCACAGGCATTTGGGGCGGCGCAGGTGCTCGGGGTATCGGCGAGGGGGCGGCTGGGACGGCTCCAGGCGCCGCCGCCGCGCGCGCCAATCAGCCGCCAGCCGGCGGCGCGCGGGCTGGCGCCGCCTTCGTCGGGTAAGGTGTAGGTGATCAGGCGGATGTAGCCCAGCGACTTTGCCGCCTGCCAGGCCGCGCCGTATAGCTTGCTGCAGGCGTTGGGTGTGCTGTCGGTGCACAGCCGTGTGACTTCCCGCGTCCAGCCATCGTCCAGGTGCCGCGCGACCGGCCGGCCGACGATGGCCACGCCGCGGATCAGGTCGCTGTCGACCAGCGTGACGGCCAGGGCGAACTTCGCAGCCTGGACCGGACGGTGATGGTGTGCCAGCACGAAGACGTTGGCCGTGCGCAGCGACACCGGCAGCAGGTGCAGCCTCGGCGAGGTCGATGATGTGTTCATGCGGTCGTCTCCGGTGGCATGCCGGCGCTGTGGCCCGCGGGGCGTGCCTTGGCGGCTGGAGACGAACGCGCATGCGCGGCGATGGCCGCGGTGCGAACAAAAGAAAGCCCCCGGTGCGGGGGCTGCGAGGGCTGCGCGGCGGTTGCCGCTTCAGGCGGGAGGCACCACGGCCAAGGACAGGTGCGTGGCGGTGGCGGACAGCACGAGATCGTCCGCCGAGTGCAGGAGGCGCGTGAACAGGCCGTCCTTCGGGTCGAAATACTCCGCAAAATCGTCGCCACCCAGCTCGCGGCCGGCGAGGTGCCACCAGTCATCGAACGGGTCGGTGTCCGGGTTGCAGCCGACGGCGTAGGCGAGCAGTTGCTGGCGTCCATCCGGGCGACGCTCCCCACGCTCGGCGAGGAAGTACACGCCCTGGTCCTTGACCAGGACGATGCGGCACTGATTGGCGATGGCTTCGGTCAGCACGGGGCGCAGGTCGGCGCCTTTGAATCGCAGTGACATGGATGAAATCTCCTGTGTTAAAAAAAAGAGAAAGGCCCTCCACCCGATGGGATGAAGGGCCTGTAGGTCACGCGGCCGGAATGGCTGGAACGCCGTGGCGGGTGCCTCGGGTCAGCCGAGGGGCGTCATGCCGGGACGGCTTGGCGCTTACGGGCCGCCTTCGCGTCGAGGATGCTCACGTCGATCTGGCGCCAGCGCCCGTCGTCGATGAGCCGCTCCAGCACTTCGCCGAGCATGTCGAAATACACCTCGTCGTGCCGATCGACCAGTTCGACCGATTCACCGTTCTGACGGTGCAGTTCCACCACGTAGGTGTCTCCGCCGCGGTCGTAGAGGATCGTCACCCGGCCCTCGAACTTCGCGGTCGAGACCGTGAAGCTGATCGCCGGCGGGGTCTCGATGATCTTGGAGGGCGTGGGATCGACCCAGGTGAAGTCGCGGGCACCGGCATCCACCAGCATGTGGGTGATGCGCCGGAAGCGATCGGGGGCCGGCATCTCTTCCAACTGCTCGATGAGCTGGCCCAACTCCATGCACTGCGGCGTGGGAATGGGCAGCTTGGCCGGCGCCGAGCCGAGGATGTGCCTCGTGATGGTGTACGGCGTGCCGTCCGAAGTCTTCTCGGTGATGACCTCCGGCGTGTCCGCGCGCAGTCCGTCGAAGCGACGACGGGCATAGGGTTGGACATGCACCTTGGCGCCTTCGGCAGGAACCGTGGTCACCAGGCTGGGATCGAGCACCGCGAACTCGGAAGGCTTGAGCTTGACGACGATGGCATCGTCGGTCGCAGCGACCACCTTGCCGTCGAAGGGTTGGGGGTCGATGGCAAAGCCCAGCGTTGAGGACAGCGGCTGATCATCGAACACGCGGTACTTGAACGATCGCACGTTACGGGGCACATGGCCTGCGACCAGCGAAGGCATCATGGATTTGATGAGGGAACGGTCCATGGGGAAACTCCTTGAGAAATAACAAGGGATTCCCCGCCCGCAAGGGAGAGGTCCCTTGTGGGTGGCGTGGATGGACGCGGTAGGTCCGTAGGAAGAAACGACCAGCACGGTTTCCCGTGCTTGCAGCCTCGAAGGTCTCGACTGCCTGGGCATGTGTCGGCAGCGCCGACGGACATGGGGTAAGCATGGCCCCGGGGTGGTCGGCCTGCCCGCAGGAAACGGCACCGCAACATGCCCGCATTCCTGTGCTGCGTACAAGAAAAAGCCCCTCGAAAGGGGCCGGAGGGGTCAGGCTTGGTACACGAAGTAGTGCTCGCGCTGACGCGGAAAGAACACGTGCTTCCACGTGTCCCCGCTTGTGTTGCCACCGTCGAAGATGACCATTTCGTAGTCGTCCACGTCGGTGTCCATCAGGTCGGCGCTGGCGATATGGCGCATGTGCAGCATGCCGCTCATGCGCTCGACTACCAGGATCTGGCCGATGGCATCGTCCTGGCTCATGGCATTGAAGCAGGCTCCAAGCTGGTGCTCGAAGTCCGATACGGGCGAGATGAGATCGGGGAACATGGGATCGCTCCTATGAAAGTGAACCGGCCCGGCTCCCTGGCGGGAGACGGGCCGGCATGCGGTGAGGAAAAGGTAGGCTGGGGATGTGTCTGGCAGTTATTCGCCGGCCAACGGCAGGCCCGGCAACACGGGTGCGTCGGCATCGAGAATGAGGATGCGCACATCGGCCTGGCCGGCCAGTGCAAGGATCTGTGCCAGGTCGTCCGGCATGCCCTTGCTGCAGTGCTCCTGCCGAAGCTGCTCGGCGGAGATCTCCTCGACGTCCTGCAGGTGCTGGCCCGTCCAGGGCGTGGAAATCAGCTTGACGCCGATCGCCGGGCTGTAGGGAACCCGGAACGCAATGAACAAAAAGGCTTCCGGCGTCGCGAGGTCAGCCAGGTTGGCCAGGTACTGGCCGGTTTCGTGGCTGATGTGCGCGCTGCTGATTTCCCAGCACCGGCTGTAGTAGCCGGTCTCGAAGCTCAACCGCTGCACGACTTCCCGTGCGGCCTCGGCCGAATAAGTGTCGCCAATGTGGACGGGGAGGCCGTCGAAGTCGTCGCCGTGGATCGCGTACACCACGGCACCCACCACGCCGTAGGCGCCTTCACCGGCATCGCGTTCGGCCAGCACCTCGGCACTCACGGAGTCTGGGCCATTGCTGACTACGGCGAAATCGCTGGTGACGATGCAGGATGCTGAAACCAGCTCCTCATCGGAGAGGTGTTCTTGGCTCTGGTGGATGTTTCGCCAGACATGCGGGCTTCCGTCCTCGTGGCTGATGGACAGCGTGCGGACGATTTTCAGATTCCAGTAGCCGCGTAGAAAGGGATTGGGATTCTGGGACATGGGATTTCTCCAACAGAATAATGATGGAGCCAATCCCCGCCACCGGGAATTGACCCCGGTGGGTGGAAAGAAAGGAAACAGCGTCAGGTGACGCTGATCGTTGGCGTTTGGGCCAATCGCTCGGCGACGCGTCGGCGCAAATTCATGCGGAATGGCTCGTCGCTGACGCCCGCCAGCAGATTGATGGTCTCCAGCGCAATCAGGGCCGAGGCCTCTTCGATGTCGGCGGCCACAATGGCCTTGCGCAGTTGGTCGCCGAGCTGGAGGGCCTGCGAGGAGGAACTGATGACGCGGACCTCGCGGCTCAGGTAGCAGCCGTTGCCGCCGAACTCGAACAGCCGCGGCTTGCTGCAATACCAGCATCCCTCGAACTGGATGGCGGTCAGGTGGTGGCCGTCATCGAATCGGGTGGCGATCAGAAACAATGCGTCGAGATCGGCGGTGTCCTCGAACGAATGACGCTCGATCAAGTTCCCCAGCTCTTCGTCCTCATCGGCACCGAAGTGCACGGCGAGCAGTTCGAGCAGCGGCGGGATCGAAAGCCCTTCGTCGTCCGGCATCGGAATGCCGAGTTGCGTGGCCAGGTCTTCCAGGCCATCGAGCACGTCCGGCCATTGCGGATTGGTGGTCTCGGCGATCTGGGCGATGTAGGCCTGCCCGTTGCCGGGATGGCTCTCGTCCAGCGCGAAGGCGCCGAACAGCGCCTGGATGACGGGCGTCACACGGTCGAGCACGAGAACGCCGGTGGCTTCGTAGTAATTGTTGGCCATGAAGGCTCCTTTCGATGAATGAACGGAGCCAGCCCTTGCGGACGATGGCATCCGCAGGGGAACCGCCTGATGCCGGATGGCACTGGGCGGGGAGAAACGCGAGGGACATGGCCTCGGGCGAGGCGCATGTCCCTCATGGGGTCGCGTGAACGCAGTGATGAAGGTGTGCCGGGGACCGGCTCACCAACCGCTGTAGTTCAGCAGGAGGTCGGCGATCACCTGGCGACGAGGCAGATCGAGGCCGTCGAAGTCCGACAACCCGTTGAAGTGGCAGCGCTTGAGCATGGCACCGCCCTCGCGCGCGTTGTAGAAGCTGACCATCGCGGACAGGAACATGCGTTCCCCGCTGCTCAGGACGCCGAGGGCGTCGTTGAGGCGCAGCATGTCGGGGCGCAGATCCCACTTGCTCTTGGCCTGGTTCAGACCTTCACGGGTGCCATCGCCAAACCATTGCGGGCCGGCGATCTCGACACCACGCTTCCATGCCTCGAAAAAGGCTTGGGGCGCGGCGCTGAAATGCCGTTCTTCCCGAACGATCTGATCGACGACTTCCTGCGGCAGTAGCTGGTTCATGACGTGATTCCTCCAGTTGGATCAGGGAACGGCGAGCTGGGACCAGCCGCCTCTTTCGAGGGCACGTTGAGCCGCGGCATGGCTGCGGAAGTACTCACGAGATTCCCGCGAAACGGGACCTTCGGTATCGCGCGTGCCGATGTAGTGGCCGGCGGCGCTGTGCAGGACTTCGAGCGGCAGGAACTTGCCGCAGTAGGTCAAGGCCAATTGACCGAATCGGCCGAAAGAGGCTTGCTGGGACATGGATGGGCTCCTTGGAAAAGCGGGGCCCTGTCCCTCACGGGATGGCAGCTCCCGCACGCGGTTGAAAAAAAGCATCAGCGTCTTGGCGACGCGCGTCCGCGCAATGGATGCGATGCGGACTGGTGGGTTGCGCGGGGAGAACCCCGCGGCAGCCTGAAACCCTGGCTGCTGGCATGTGCTGACGAATCAGCGAGCATGCGGGCAGCTTCGTGGGGGGGGCGCGCCACGTCAGTTGGAAATCGGCATCTGGTCCAGCCCCGATTGATGTACGCAGAGACAAAGAAAAGCCCCGCAGCAAGTGCGGGGCGGTCATGACGGTGCGGTGAGGCTGGATCAGCGGGGCTTGTCGCCCAGGACATGCTGCTTCCAGATGGCGAATGCCTCGTCCGCTGGCAGCTCGGCCAGGATGACGATGGGCTGGTCCTGTCGGCTGCGCAGCTTTGCGAAATACGCTGCGCGGTCGGCAATGGCCTTGAGCTTGATGCCCTTGAGGAACAGCAGCCTGCCGTCCTTGATGAACAGCACCTTGTTGCCGATGTCGCGGTTGAACGCGGTGCGCAGCTTGCGCTCCGCGTGCATGGCATCGGCCAATTGGTCCACTAGGAAGTCGAGCGTCATGTCGATGAGAAGCGGCTCGTCGTCTTCGCGTTCGACGTCGAGCGATGCCGGCGGCAGGCTCTTGGCGAATTCCTCGGCCTGGGCCAGCAGCGCGGCCTGGCCTTGCAACGCGCGCACGAACGTCGAGCCGCCGTGTCCGTCGTTGCGGGCTTCGGCGATGGGCCTGCCGTCGAACATGACGGTGGCGGTGAAGCACAGCGTTTCCTCGCTCGCGAAATCCGCGACCTTGAGGTTCTTGAGGGTGATGCGGTCTTGTCGGGTGATGGTGTCCATGGGAAGTCCTGATATCGACCGGGTTGACGACACGCCCCTGACGGGACGCGGCATACATCCCGTGGGTTGGAGGAAGGTGGCATCGATGCCCGGTGGGCAGCGTTCGCCGGAGAGATGCCGGGGCGAACTGGCGGGTGGCGTGGGCGGAACCCACGGCAGTCTGGACACCCTGGCTGCTGGCTGTTGCCGATGCGTCGGCAATGCAGGAGGGAGGATCGCGCGACCCGCCGGCCGCGTCTTGCATCAATCCGAAGCGATCGATCCCGTCTTGTGCAGGTACTGCACCAGCCGGCGTCCCCAGCCACGCGACGCACAGCACGGCCATGGAATTGCCGATCGCCTTGCAGTTCGGTGCATCGGCGGTGCGTAGTGAGGCGGATTGCAATGTTGGCGGTCATGTGGGTCTCCCGTTCGTGTGGCGCAGGGCCATCGCCCTGGCCGGGGCGTTGAAAGGCAGGAGAAAGGCGCCGAAGGCCCCAGGGGCCTTCGGCTCGGGAGGAAAGAAGAACCACCCGTGGGCTGATTGGCAGGCCCGGTCGTCGCTAGAACCGTCTGCTCATCCAGCAATCACACCCGGCCCATGTCGTGGCTGGGGCCGGCATCGTCTGGCGCACATCCGCGCACAAAGGGAGCCCGTTTTTGCGCCGGCGGGCACCGGCACCGAATACCGCTGACCGCGAAGGGTCTCCGGATGGCTCGCACAGGCAAGCCATCGGGGGACCCTTCGCAGCGGCGGAAGGAATGCAGACGAGGAGAACGCGCGGGGTGCGGTTCGCGGAGAAGCCACCTTCAGGTCCCGCGGCCGGGGCCGGCCGGACGGGACGCGCACACGGAGCAAGAAGGCGTTGCGCGCTGGGGCGTCCCGCAGGGCATGCGGGACACGGGCCACGCCGCCGATGGCGGGCATGGCTCACGGGGAACGGGGGCGGTCAGGCGCCTTTGCGGCCACCGCCACTGGTACGGCGTGGACGCGAGGCACCACGCCTGGACGTGCCGGTTGCCACCGGCAGCGTGCCTTTGCAGTCGGGGTAGCGACTGCACGACCAGAACGGGCCGCTCTTGCCGGTTCGCTGGCGCGTGGGTGCGCCGCACTGCGGACAAGCCGGTCCTTGGGGAACCTTGATGGACAGGGACGTGCTGCCGTATTGCGCGATCAACTGCGAAATCCAGGCGGCCTGCTTGCCGATGAACACATCCAGGGTGAGTTGTCCGCCCTCGATCATGTCCAGCGCCTGTTCCCAGACGGCGGTGGTGCCGGGGTCGGCAATCGCCGCGGGCACGGCGTCGATCAGCGTGAACGCCGCATCCGATGCGCGGATGGAGCGCCCCTTCTTCACGATATAGCCGCGGGCGATCAGCCCGCTGATGATGTTGGCCCGCGTCGCCTCGGTGCCGATGCCCGTCGTGTCCTTGAGCTTCTGCTTCAGGCGCGGGTCGGTCACGAAACGCGCAACGCCCTTCATCGCCTTGACCAGTTCGCCCTGGGTATAGGGCTTGGGCGGCATCGTCTTGAGGGCCTTGATGTCGGCCCCGGCGACCTGGCATGCCATCCCGTCACGCAGCGCAGGCAGCACCTGGGTGCGCACGGGGGCGTCGCCATCCTCATCGGCGCTGCCTTCACGTTCGGACTCGGCCAGCACCAGGCGCCAGCCGCGGGCGACGACCTGCTTGCCCGTAGCCACCAGCTTCTGCTGGCCGCAGGAGAGATCCGCCACGGTGCGGTCGAACTCGTGGTGCGGGAGGAACTGGGCCAGGTAATGTGCCCGGATCAGCCGGTACAACGCCCGTTCCTTCTCGCTCATGGCGGAGAGATTCGCGGGTTCGAGCGTCGGGATGATGCCGTGGTGCGCCGTCACCTTGCCGTCGTTCCAGGCGCGCGAGCGCTGGGTGCGGTCGAGCTGGCCCATGATCTGGGCCAGCGTGGGATCGGTCTTGAGCAGGCTGTCCAGGACCGTGGGCACTTCGGCGAACATGCTTTCGGGCAGGTAGCCCGAATCCGAGCGCGGGTACGTCGTGGCCTTGTGCGTCTCGTACAGGGCCTGGGCGATCTCCAAGGTTTCCTGCACGTCCAGCCCAAGCTGCTTGGAACAGACTTCCTGCAAGGTGCCCAGGTCGAACAGCAGCGGCGGGCCTTCGCGCACGCGCTCGGTCTCGACCGACACCACCTGGGCACTGCCCGCGGCGCGGATCTGCTGCGCGGCCTGCTGTGCGACGGGCTGCCGCAGGCAGCGGCCGGCGTCGTCGGTGCTGGCATCGGGTGCCACCCACTGCGCGGTGAACGTCTGACCGCCTGCGGACAGCGACACGTCGATGGCCCAGTACGGCACGGACACGAAGGCCGCGATCTCTCGGTCGCGGTCCACCACGAGTTTGAGCGTCGGGGTCTGTACACGCCCGACCGACAGCACGCCATCGTAGCCGGCCTGCCGCCCGAGCACGGTGAACAGCCGGCTGAGGTTCATGCCCACGAGCCAGTCGGCGCGCGAGCGCGCCAGCGCCGAGTAATACATCGGCAGCGTCTCGGCCGAGGGCCGCAGCTTGGCGAGCGCGGTGCGGATGGACGCATCGTTGAGCGCCGACAGCCACAGGCGTTCGATGGGACCGCGGTAGCCGCACAGGTCGATGATCTCGCGTGCGATCAGTTCGCCTTCGCGGTCGGCGTCAGTGGCGATGACAAGCTGGGTCGCCTTCGCCAGAAGCGCTTTGACGACCTTGAATTGCGTGGCGGTCTTCGGCTTGACCTCGACCCGCCACTGCTGGGGAATGATGGGCAGCTGTTCCAGCGACCAGCGCTTGAGCGCCGCGTCATAGACCTCGGGTGCTGCCGCTTCGACGAGATGGCCGATGCACCAGGTGACCGTGACACCGGAGGCGTTGAGGCAGCCTTCACCGCGCTGCGTGGCGCCGAGAATCCGGCCGATGTCTTTGCCCTGGGAGGGCTTCTCGCACAGAAACAGCCGCATGTCCGTCCATCCGCTTCCCGTTGTTCATGGAGTTGCTGGGATCGAGGATGCCGAGCGCCTGTTGGGGCAGCAGCAAACAAGCTGCATGCGGCAGCGACCGCTTTCACGCCGATGGAACGGCTTGGGCGGGATGGCGTGCGGCCGGCGGTGTGCGAGCCGGGAGCCGCGATGTTCGGGAGCGCGCGGAAGCCGGTGGACGCTGATGGAGCTATCCCCTGGGGATAGCTCGCGAGGACATGGGGGGCGGCAACGTACTGCGGCCGCCCCCACGCCGGATCACTTCCTGCGCTTGGGCTCCTTCGACGCTGCCGGTTCCTGGGCGGCCTGGGGCTTGGGCTGCGCGTCCTGTGCGGTCTCCTGCGATTTGGGGCTCAGAACGACGGACTCGATGCGGAACGGCAGGATGCCGACGCTGCGCGCGTTGATCTGCCAGGTCTCGCGCGGCTGATCCTCGTTGTCGGTCCAGGGTTCGCGCTCCATGCGGCCGACGACCAGCACGCGCATGCCCTTCTGGTAAAGGTCCTTCCAGTGTGCGGCGTCGCGGTGCCAGATTTCCACCGGCGCCCAGAAGCCGCCGCGGTCCTCGAAGTCACCGCCCTTGGTGGGAACGGGGTTGTCGAAATACACGTTCAGCCGCAACAAGCGCCGCGGTTCGTCGTTGCCGTTGGGGAACTCCCGGTACTCGGGGGGCGAGCCGATGTTGCCTTCGCCCGAAAAATGCGTGCTCATGGTGCAATCTCCTTGGTGGTTGAAATACCCGTGCCATGTCGGCGTCGGGCGCGTGCTGGGGTGCCCGACGCGATCACCGATCGCGCACTCCGGGGGGTATGGACGCGAGCCGGCGCAGGTAGGCGTCTTCCGCCTCGGCGGCCTTGCTGGCGCACTCCTGGGCCTGCCTACCCAGGGTGTGCAACAGGCTGATCTGCATGTTCAGCGTGATGCGCTGCAGCTCGATCGCGTGCAGGTCGGCCAGCAGGTTGACCGGCGTGCTGGTGCTCGCCATCAGCTCCTGCCACAGGGCCACGCCCATGGCCGAGCGGTCGTTCCTGCGCCAGCGCAGGAACGTCGTTCCCGCGCCAGTGGTCTGCTGGGCCAGTTCCACGGGCAGCAGATGGAAGGGATGCCCACCGGCCTGTTGCAGCACTTGTCGCTGCGCCAGGCCGATCAACTCGTCGCGCATGGCGAAGCACTGGCTGGCCCAGGCCTCCAAGTCCCCTTTACCTTTAAAAGGCTTTAAAAGGCCTTTTAGAGAGGCCGCGTGTTCCAGGCGCATGAAGGCTCCCTGTTGCAGGCCCCGGAAGTAGCGGGTCGGCTGGTTCAGATCGCTCATGCGGATTCGTCCTCGCCGGCAGTGGCTGCGCCTTCGGACGGGTCGGCAGCAGCGGCCGCATCACCATCGACGCTGGTAGCGGCTGCGGCAGGATTCTCACCGCGCTGTTGCAGACCACGGCGCACCATGGGTGGCGCAAACGTCGAGCGGCGCGTGCCTTCGAGGACGTCCTGCGGCAACTCGCCGAACTTCTCCAGCGCGACCCGCGCTGCGGCATTCTTCGCCGCGAAATCGTCGCGGGTGCAGCCCGAGTAGCGGTACTGCTGGGCCAGCGAGAACAGGCTGCGCAGCGCGTGCGCGCCCTCGTTGAGCCAGCGCTCCAAAGTGCTGCGGTCGATCAGCGCGGTGTGGTGGGCGAGGATCAGCTTGCGCGCGATGTCGTCGTAGTCGGCCAGGAGATAGACGGCGGCAAAGCCCAACTGCGCATTGACGAACAGCGGCAGCTTGACGGGCTGCACGTTGAGGTTCTCGCCCAGGCTCAATGCCGCAGGCACGCCCGCCAGTGCCTGGTCCACTTGTTTGCGCAAGGTCTGCAGCGTGGTCCTGGTCTGGTCGAGCTTGTCCTCGATGCGCAGCATCCACCAGTCGCTGTAGGGGTCGTCCTGCTCCGAGCCGCGCTTCATCTTATTCATCACCGCGATGTAGCCGTTCAGGCCGACGATGCCGGGTCGCCCTTCGGCGGCGGCGCGGCCGTGCCAGATGCGGGAAGCGTGATGCGTGTGCAGCGTCAGCGACATCGCGCTGCGCAGGGAGCCGAGGTTGAGTTGCAATGGTTCGTTGCTGGTTGCCATGGTGAGCGCTCGCAGTTGGACAGGGAGCCGCCAGCATCCGCATGCAGCGGAAGGCAGTCAGTCAACAAACCGAAATGAGCCGGCCCCCGGTTCTATGCGCGCTGGCGGCGCAGCGCGCAACGGTCCCTTGGAGGCCGGAGCATTCACGTTGGCGCTCCGTGCCTCGGTCGTTGACGGTATGCGTACTGCACCGCACGTCGCGCTGCCGTTCGACACGATCCTTCGCCGCGCAGCCGTCCCCAGTGGACCGTTCCGTTGAGCGCCATGGAGGTCTGCTTCATGGTCTTGCAGGCGCTCTACTCAGGTTTTGCGCAGCATGTCGCGCCGTCGTCCGGCGTTTCACCACACAGCCGTCCCCTGGGGACCGTTTCTGCCGACCGCCAAGGAGGTCTGCTTCATGGCCTTGCCAGGCCCTGCGCTCAGGATTTGCGCAGCAGATCGCGCAGGCGCTCGATGTGCTGCCGGGCCACCGCGGGCGGCACGACGTTGCGCGGCGGCTCGGGCGGTGGCGCTCGCGCCGCCGATGGTGTTGGCGCTGCCGGGCTGGTCTGCTTGGCCCACGCATTGAACTCGCCGCGCATGGCGCGCTGGATGATGCCGAACAGGTACCCGGCGGGGTTGCGGATGCCATGCTTGCCGCACCGTGCGGCCCACTCGTCCAGCACAGCCTGCCGCAGGGCAGCGTCCACTTGCTGCAACGCCATCCTGGCGCCGGCTTGCTGTTCCGCCTTCAGTTCCGCGAAACGCTTGGGCCATTGCAGGTCGCCCAGCGCGCGCGCCTGCGCGGTAGTACGTACTTCATCAATACGACTACTACGTACTGTACGGTCCTGCTTCGGATTCCGAAGAGCGCCGTCTGGCGCGGGTTTCGGCCCTGCTTCGGATTCCGAAGAAGGGCGTTCGCCATTCCGAAGAAGGCTGGCGGGCCCTTCTTCGGAATCGTGGATCGCATCCTCCTGTGGATAACTTGCGGTGGCGGTGATGCCCTGGTCGGCCAGGCGCTCGGCGAGCACTTGCAGCCGCGACGGCAAGGTGCGTCCGGACAACATCGGGTCGTCCGCGATCTCCTGGAGGGTGTTGAGTCCCACCACCTGGACGGCCTTGGCGGAATGCCCCAGCGACTGGCTGACCAGGGCCAGGTAGTCGGCGTCGAGCTGCATGGCCTCGAACAGTGTCAGGGGTTCGTCGTGCAGGACGTAGAGGTTTCCGAGGATGCGGCCGGTCTTGGGGTCGCGCCGTCGTCGCACGAGGCTCAGCCAGCGCGTCAGGCGCAGCAGCGTCAGCGCCCGCGCGACGGTCTCGTGGGAGGCTTGTCCCGCGCAGGGCATGGACGCCAGCCATGGGCGCAACTGCTCATAGGTCGGGAACGTCGTGACGCCGTCGTCGTTGAGCATCAGCCGGAACACCTGCCAGGCGTTGCGCTCCAGCGGTGTCAGGCGGCGGTCGACGAACAGCCGCCGCGGCACGCTCTCGTGCCGATTGCCACTGAATAGGAAGGCGTCGCCGGACGCCGCAGGCGTGGGCACTGCCATGGGCGCTGGCGCGCGGGGATTTGGATTGGGCGTGAGGTCCTTCAGCGCAGCGTCGAACAGGTCGGCGAGTGCGATGGGGCCTTGACGCGGGGCTCGTGGGGCGGTGTCGTCCACGGCCATGGCCTAGTCCAATCCCTGATCGACCCAGTTCCTGATCGCGGCCCAGACCACCGAGAGCGGCAGTGACATGCCCTCGGCCAGGTCCATGGCCGCATCGAGAATCGAGGTCTCATCCTCCAGATCGACGTTCCTGCTGCTGGTCACGGCTTTCCATTGCCGCCAAAGTTCGGTGTCCTGGGTCTCGTCCAGGACGGGGTGGCGCCCCTTGCGCTTGGGCAGGCCGAGGATCTCCCGCCGCAGGGCGACTTCCTGATGGGTCAGGCCATAGAAGCGGCTGACCATCTCCGTGCTGGCCCCCAGCCGCAGCATGCGATCGACCGTGGCGATTTCCTTCTCCACGTCCTGTGCCTGGTTGAGCAGGCGCTGCAGCACTTCGCGGTTGACCGTGACCGAGCACCACGAGACGCTGGCGTTGGCCAGCACGCTGATCAGCGCGGGGTGCTTGAGCGCATCCAGCTCGGCCTCGCCGAAGCCCATGGCCTTGCAGCGGCGCAGTTGGCCGTTGCGAAGGTCATACAGCGCCTGGGCAATCACGGCCTGGTTGAGCGGATGCGATGTGGACATGCGGCCTCCCTCGCTCACGTCCCGGGCGCCGTGGTGCCGGCTTCCAGGTCCAGCAGACGCCGGGCCAGGCGGAGCAGCCGAAATAGCTTGACCAACGCCGTGTCGCTCAAGCGCCTTGTGCAGTCGCCGTGGTGTTGACCCTGGCCGTGCAGCAGTGCTGGCAAGTCGGCGGCGAGCTGCGCGCCATCCACGCCCGCTTCAGCAGTGGGCTGACCCGTCAGAGTGATGAGCAGCGCCAGCACCGCCCGGCCGAGCGGCGATGGTGCATGGGCGGGCGCGCAGCAAACGAAGCCGATGCCATCGGAGCGATCCTCGATGCACTCGTCCAGGGCTGCCTCCCCGGCGATCTCGCGCGCGAACTGCGCGATGTGGATGCGCAGCCGATCGGGCGTGTCCAGGCCGGCGTCGATGTACCAGACGTCGGAGATCGGATAGAGCCCGCCGGCTTGCACCGGGATGGACTGCAGCACGCTCGCCGAGAAGTCGGGCGGCAGCGCATCGCCCAACTGGTCGGCAACCATGCGCTGGATCGACTGCAGCCGTTCGGTCGTCGGTGCCGGCGAGACGATGTGCTCGAGAAGCAGATCGCCTGGTGCGGCCGTGGGGCTTTCCGTTGTCGTCTCTCGGGCCGTATCCTCGCGCAAGGTGGGCTCGGACGCCGGAGGGCTGGCGGGTGGAGGACTGGCCGCCGCTGCAGGCTTGGCGATGGACGATGCTACGCCCGGGGGAGGCGGCGTGCCGGCGGTGGGCGAAGGCAACGCCGGCGGCGCCGCAGGTGGCGTCGGGTCACTGACCAGCGCCCGGTGGCGGCTTTCCGATTCGGTCAGGTCCAGCGCCAACACGTCGTAGCCGATGCCCAGCAGCTCGGACATCTGGCCGATCAGCTCGTCCTGCACGCGCTGCGGCGCGAACTCGTCGCCCTGCGTGTCGAACTGCGCCAGCACCTCCTGAAAGAAGCTGTCGAAGTCCAGCGGCAGCGTGCGGTCCTTGGCATAGTGCTCCCAGGTGCGCTTGCAGGCCGTCCGCATGACCGACAGCCGCTCGACCTGGTGGCGCCCCAGGCCGCCATAGAGCACAGTGGGAATGGCGGGCAGCAGGTAGCGCACCGCGTCGGCCATGCGGGTGATGTGCGACCGCTGGACGGGGAACCCATCGGCCGCCAGGCGGCGGGCCAGTTCCGACTGGCTCAGGGCGGCGCTACTCTCCTGCTCGTAGAACTCGCGTGCTTTCTCGACGCCGAGCGCGCGCTCGATGAACGTGAGGCCACCGCGCAGTTCGTTCTCGGCAAGATGCCCGGTCAGCGCGACGATTTCACCGCGCTCCGGCCATGGCCGAAACAGGCACGATATGCGGAAGAAGCGTTCGTCCTTGGTCTCCGACCAGAGTTCGCGCAGGATCGCCAGCCGCGTGTTGCCGCCGTTGCGGATGATGTAGTGGTCCTCGCCGGGCCGGCGGGTGATGGCTGGCGCCGCGTCCAGGCCGCGCTCGCGGATGGACGCCTTGATTTCCTCGTAGGCGGGGTTGCGCTTCATGCGCGGGTCATGGTCGTAGGGCCGCAGCTGGTCCAGCGTCACGACCATGGGCGTGTCCGCGATCGGGTCGCTCAAGGCCGTAGCCGCTGGGCCGCTGCGCTCGAAGCCGGCCGCGAGCAGCTTGCCGGCCATGTCCTGCGAGGTCATGTCAGCCATGGCCGCACCCCTCGCAGTCCCCACGACCGCCGGCCGGCGCCATGCGGGCCTCTCGCTCGGCGCGGCGGATCTGCGCACGGGCGTTCAATTCGGCCCGGTGGTCGCTCGCGGTCGAACTGGTGTAGATCGCCGCGCAGCCGGCCTTGGTGAACTTGAGGTGCCCGCCCGGCGTGCGCTTGACGTGCCAGCCTTCACCGACCGCGAACTCGATCAGCGCGCGCAGCCGCTTGTGGCCGCGGGCCAGTTCATGTGCGTTCGCCATGGGACCTCCCGGCATCAAGAGGACGTGGCGGGCGACCGGACATTGCGGCAAATCTGTCCTGCCATTGCGGGAACAGCTCGCTTGCGAGCGCGCGCATCGTGTCGAGCGAGGCCGGCGCGACCCTGCCGGGCGGCTGGCGGTGCTCGACCCGATGCACCGGCAGGCCGCGCGTCGCGGCGCGCGGATAGGCTTCGATGGCTGGCACGTCGGTGGCGAGCACGCGGATGCCGGCATGGTCTTGGAACAGGTCGCGCAGGGCCTGCTGGATCAGTCGGGCGTTCGCCGACACCGGGTGGACGCGGTTGATGAGCAGGTGCAGCGGCGGCGGTTCGATGCCCAGGTGCCGGTACGGCGCGATGTCTTCGAGCAACTGCATGGTGCCGCGTCGAAGCTCCCGGGCCGCGAGGATTTCCGGCGTGACGGGCGACAGCGCAAGGTCGGAGGCGAGCACCGCCATCTCCAGCAGCACGGAACGCGCGCCCTGGGTGTCGATCAGCACCAGGTCGTAGAGGGGAGCAAGTGCTGGCAGCAGATGCCGCAGCCGCAGGCGGCCATCCGGCGCATGCAGCAATAAGGTGTTCAGCTCGCCCCGGTGGTCGTTGGACAGCACCAGGTCCAGGCCCGCGATGATCGTGCGGGACACGAGCTGGCCAAGGTCGCGCTCGTTGAAGGCCAACAGCTCATAGATGCCGCCCGGCGCGCGCTGGGTCAGTTCGTAGTAGGAGGACAAGGTGGGCTGCACGTCGAGATCGAGCAGCAGCACGCGCAGGCCCGCGTCCGCGGCGAGCCCGCCCAGGTTGGCGGCCGTCGTGGTCTTGCCGACGCCGCCCTTCGTTGAAATGATGGATACGACCTGCATGGCGCTCTCCGGCTGGGAATGGGAAGTCCGCGGGAGAACGGGTCAGGTCCGGTGGTTGAGGCGCTCGGCGATCCACTGGTCGATTTCGATCGAATCCCAGCCGACGGCGCGCACGCCCAGGCGCAGCGCCTGGGGAAACTGGCGCTTCTTCATCAGGTTGTAAATGTGGGCGCGTTTGAAGCCGGACTTGGCTTCGACTTCATCGAGCCGCAGGATGCGGCGCTCGTTCGGCGGGAGTACAGGGGGCTGCGACATGGCGGTCACTCCTGAACGCTCGGTGGCGTTTGTTGGCGTGACCTTTATTCAATAGACCTGGCTGCGGAAAGACATTGCAAATGCAATCTCCGCGGTTGCACATACAAGCTGGAAAAACCTCATGCGCTTGCGCTACGGACGTACTTCCTGGCGTTGGCGAACTTGCCGTTCAAGGTTCGCTCCGTGATGCCCATGGTGCCGCCGAAGTGGGCGACCAATGCCGAGACGAGTGCCTCCTGTGTTTTGAAGCTGGAATAGGGCACACCCGAAGGGGACTGGCCCAGCATCAGCGTCAGCATCCCGCCGATGATGTTGAGATACGTCGTCTCCGCTCGCTCGCTGATCTCGCATTGCTTGGAAGCCAGCAGCGCGGTGGACTGCTTGAGCAAGGTGTCGCGCTGCTCCTGCAATTCCTGCATCTGGCGACGCGCATGCTCCAGGGCCGCCTGAAGGGCCAGTCGCTCGATCAGGATCGCCTGTCCTGTTTCCAAGGTGATAAAAGGATGCGCCATGCGTTCGCCACGGCTGAACAGGAATCCTGGCCGGTGCTCGGGATAGTGGTTGCGCATCCAGCGCTTCAGATCGACATGGCGAACGGTCAGATCCGGCGACTGCAGCAGCTTCGGATCATTGAGCGTGATGCCGTTCTGGCCGTAGGGCAGCTCCCCGTTGAGGATGCCGTCATAGATACGCTCCGAGTACAGCCGGCACTCATTCCATCGCGGGCAATTCAACGATGGAGGCAGGAAGCGCGGTGACGCGATCGCAGCCAGGATCATCGGCAGGTACCGCAGCAACCCGGCCCACCGTATGGCAGCCTCGATGGGACGATAGAACACCTTCGATGTTGGAATGTCCTTGTGCATGTCTTCGTCTCCTTTCGGAAGCGCTACATCACCGGCTCCTTTCTTGCCCTGCCAAGGGCTGCTGTGTCGTTATGACCTTCCGCGGGTGCCTGGGAAGATGCCCTGAACGTAGACGGGCGAGGTGATTGGTTTGGCGTCCGCTGTAGGTGGCCTCGTCTTGCTCGTTGTGCAAGAATCGATCGGTTGCCGGCCCATCGAGCGATGAGGACGAAAGCTCGATATTGGCGCTCACGGTACCAGCGTCATGCGCTGCGCTGTTCCCCGCAAAACCGATTTGGTATGGTCTGATACGGCGATGGTTTCAGAAGCTGCGATCAACGGCTTCTGTTCTCCGGGACCTAGGGTCGGCAGAGAAAATCCGGCGGTGTCATATCTGCCCCGGATGCTGATATAGCGATATAGCATCACCCGCGCAGGTCCAGATGACTGCCAACCTGAGATTCGATGCTCACAAGTCCGTAGCAGTTGGTCTACTTGCTCTCTGGTTTCGAGACTGGAAGTGTTGTCGTCCGGTCCGAGGTAGATGGGCGGGGTGATGAATGCCCTGGCATTCCAGGAAGTGGCTTTGCCTAACATGCTCATGGTAAAATTCCCCAGGCTTACTTTGGAATTCCGTTCGGGTGTACTCGGGCCGAGTTCTGGCTTTTAAATTCAACACTTTGGTCTGTCCATGACCCGTACCGCTTCGACCAACATCGCTCTGTGGTGGCGCTTCCAATAGGAAGCGGCATGTCGTTGCGGTCTTGACCGCACCTTGCCGCCGTACCGGCAGGCAAGGTTTCAAGAAGGCTCCCCGGCACGGCGGCTCCAAGATTTGAGGAGATTGCCCGATGCCCTTGGCACCCCAGCCCCGTCGTAGAACTGATGCCCCGCGCGCTGTGTCGCCGCGAGGGGTAGGTCTGTCCGCCCAGTCTCAGCACTTGGCCCTGGCATGCGGGCGCCGTCGCTGCGTCAGTACACCGCACTGGCGCACGCCAAGACATCTCTCAGGAGCCCTTGCTACCTTGAGCCAGCACATGCTCGCGCTTCGTCCATCGCAATCAACTGTCGATGTGTGTAATAAAGTGGGTAATGGAGGTTGTGTGTAATGGAAAACATTAATGAAATCAAGGACTTAGAATCATGAGACTCCTGATGATCGACAACTACGACAGCTTCACCTACAACATCGTGCAGTACTTCGGCGAGCTGGGTGCCCAAGTGACCACGCTGCGCAACGACGAGGTGACGCTGGACGAATTGCAAGCGATGTTCGAGCGCGGCGACTTCGAGCGCCTGTGCATCAGCCCTGGCCCGTGCTCGCCTGCCGAGGCCGGCGTGTCGGTCGCGGCCATCCAGCACTTTGCCGGCAAGCTGCCCATCCTGGGCGTGTGCCTGGGCCACCAGGCCATCGGCGCGGCATTTGGCGGGCCCATCGTCCGCGCGCAGACGCAGATGCATGGCAAGACCAGCGTCATCACCACCGATCAGAAGGGCGTGTTTGCCGGTCTGCCCAAGCAGTTCACTGTCAACCGCTATCACTCGCTGGTGATCGACCGCCAGCACGTGCCGGCCGAGCTGATCGTGACGGCCACCAGCGAGGACGGCGAGATCCAGGGCGTGCGCCACCGCGAGCTGGACATCGAGGGCGTGCAGTTTCACCCCGAGAGCATCCTGACCGAGCACGGCCATGCGATGTTGAAAAACTTTCTCGATCCACGGTGAAGCGCCATGCCCGACATTCACACCCTGCTGCTCTTCATCGCCGCCGGCCTGCTGCTCAACCTCACGCCGGGGCCGGACGTGATGTTCATCAGCGCCCATGCCATGCGCTCGGGCCTGCGCGCGGGCGCGGTGGCGGCGCTGGGCATTTCGGCGGGCTGCGCGGTTCACATTGCCGCGGCGGCCCTGGGCCTGTCGGCCCTGCTGGCGGCCAGCAGCACGGCGTTTGCGCTGCTCAAATGGGTGGGCGCGCTGTATCTGGCGTGGGTGGGCGTGCAGATGCTGCGCGCGGCCTTGCGCAAAAAAACTATCAATACAATAGCTGTCAGCGCACATGGCACAAGCGCTACAGGCCGATTTGACTTGAA
>Ga0208826_1000661_pt1 | contig 34049 bp, 26 predicted proteins | sample AD_UKC115_MetaG_FD_184451 | JGI IMG/M metagenome (GOLD analysis project Ga0208826, IMG submission 184451) | Active sludge microbial communities of municipal wastewater-treating anaerobic digesters from Hong Kong - AD_UKC115_MetaG (SPAdes)... | ecosystem: Engineered > Bioreactor > Anaerobic >...
AGTCGTCGTTCGATGTGTCCGCCGACTTGCACGAACTCGCGCAGACGCGCGTCACCGTGGTTTGTGCTGGCGCCAAGGCGATCCTCGATCTGCCGAAGACGCTGGAAGTGCTGGAAACGCTCGGCGTGCCCGTGATCGCGGTCGGGCAAGACGAATTCCCGGCGTTCTGGTCGCGCACCTCGGGGCTGGCCGCACCGCTGCGGATGGACAGTGCCGGCGAGATCGCCGCCGCGCACGTGATGCGCGCGCGCCTGGGTCTGCCCGGCGGCCAACTCGTCGCCAATCCGATTCCGCGCGAGGCCGAGATTCCGCGCGAGACGATCGTGCCGGTCATCGAGCAGGCGCTGGCCGACGCGGCGCGCCAGGGCATCGCCGCCAAGGCGGTGACGCCGTTCCTGTTGCAGCGGCTGTTCGAGCTGACCCAAGGCGAATCGCTGAGGGCGAACATTGCGCTGGTGCTCGACAACGCGCGCCTGGCTGCGCAGATCGCCGGTGAGATCGTGCGCCAGCGGCAGGGTCGACCGTAACCGCAGGTATCGCTGCAACCCTGACTTCTGGCGCTAGGCGCGCGGCGCGTTCACGCCTAGTATCGCGCGTTGTCCTGTGTGTCGAGGTTCTAACGATGAATCCGGTTCGTTCCGTTTGTCTGGCTGCGCTGCCGTTTTTTCTCGCCATCGTTTCGGCACAGGCCGACACGCCGCCATTGTCGCCGGACATCCCAAAAAATTTCACCGTGCCGACGCAGAACGACGACTACGTCAGGCGCGTGGCGATGATCCCGATGCGCGACGGCACGAAGTTGTACACGGTCATCATGGTTCCCAAAGGCGCGCACAACGCGCCGATGATCCTGACGCGCACGCCATACAACGCGGCCAAGCGCGCCGAGCGCGAGGTCAGCGGCGAGATGCTCGCCTCGCTGCCGCAGGGCGACGAGGTGTTCGTCAAGGCCGGCTACATCCGCGTGTTCCAGGACGTGCGCGGCAAGTACGGTTCCGAGGGCGACTACGTGATGACGCGGCCGTTGATCGGGCCGTTGAACCACAGCAAAGTCGATCATTCCACCGATGCGTACGACACGATCGACTGGCTGGTGAAGAACGTCAAGGAATCGAACGGCAGGGTCGGCATGCTCGGTTCGTCGTACGAAGGGTTCACCGTGGTCATGGCGCTGGTGAATCCGCATCCCGCGCTCAAGGTCGCCGCGCCCGAAAGCCCGATGGTCGACGGCTGGATGGGCGACGACTGGTTCCATTACGGCGCGTTCCGGCAAACCAACTTCGACTACATTTCGAGCCAGACCACCGCACGCGGCAGCGGCAAGAAAATCGTGCGCAATGGGTTCGACGACTACGACAATTTTCTGCGCGCCGGTTCGGCCGGCGATTTCGCCCGCGCGGCGGGGCTCGATCAGCTCGGCTTCTGGCACAAGCTCGCCGAGCATCCGGCTTACGACGCGTTTTGGAGCGAGCAGGCGCTCGACAAGGTGATGGCGAAGACGCCACTCACGGTGCCGACGATGTGGCTGCAAGGGCTGTGGGACCAAGAGGACATGTGGGGGGCGATCCACAGTTATCCGGCGATGGAAGCGAAGGACGAGCACAACGACAAGAATTTTCTCGTCATGGGCCCGTGGCGGCACAGCCAGGTCAATTACGACGGCACTTCGCTCGGGCCGCTGCAATGGGATGGCGACACGGCGTTGCAGTTCCGCCGCGACGTGCTCAAGCCGTTCTTCGATCAGTACCTGGTCGACGGCGCGCCGAAGGTCGATACGCCGCCGGTCTACATTTACAACACGGGCGAAAACCACTGGGATCGCTACGCCGCGTGGCCGTTGAGCTGCGCCGAGGGCTGCGCGGCGAAGCCGAAACCGCTGTATCTCGTCGCGAAGCAGGGCCTGTCGTTCGATGCGCCGAGCGCGGAGGCGAATGCCTTCGACGAATACGTCTCCGATCCGGCCAAGCCGGTGCCGTACCAGCCGCGGCCCGTGCATTTCGCCGATCATGATGCGTGGACGCGCTGGCTCGTCGTCGACCAGCGTTTCGCCGACGGCCGGCCCGATGTGCTGACCTGGACGAGCGAACCGCTGAAGGAACCGCTGCATATCGGCGGTGCGCCGCAGGTCCATCTCGTTGCCTCGACCAGCGGCAGCGACAGCGACTGGGTCGTCAAGCTGATCGACGTCTATCCCGACACGGTGCCATCGAGGCCGGAAATGGGCGGCTACGAGCTCGGCATTTCGATGGATATTTTCCGTGGACGCTATCGCACGAGTTTCGACAAACCCGAGGCGATCGCCGCCAACCAACCGCTGGTTTACACCTTCGGCCTGCCGACCGCGAATCACGTATTCGAGCCGGGGCATCGCATCATGGTGCAAGTGCAGTCGAGCTGGTTTCCGCTTTACGATCGCAATCCGCAAACCTTCGTACCAAACATGTTCTTCGCCAAACCGAGCGACTACGTGAAGGCGACGCAGCGCGTGTATCGCGGCGGCGCGAACGCGAGCTACATCGATTTGCCGGTCGTGCCGATGCCGAAATAACGACGAGGAATTTTCGCACACGCCATGTCGCGTTGCGCCGACGATGTTCGCACGGCTGCGTGCTATTCTTGGGCTCTCGACGGCGCCGATTCTGGAGGAAATGCAACATGGCACGCGGCATCAACAAAGTCATTCTGGTGGGCAATCTCGGCGGCGATCCGGAGACGCGTTACACGCCATCGGGTACCGCCATCACGAGTATCCGCATCGCCACGAGCGAATCGTGGAAGGACAAGAACACGGGCGAACAGCAGGAGCGCACGGAGTGGCATCGCGTCGACTTCTTCGGTCGGCTCGCCGAAATCGCCGGCGAGTACCTGAAAAAAGGCCGCCAGGTTTACGTCGAGGGCAAACTGCGCACCGACGAATACGAAAAGGACGGCGTCAAGCGCTACTCGACCAAGATCGTCGCCGACGAAATGCAGATGCTCGGCGGGCGCGAAGGCGGCGGTGAAGGTGGCGGTGGTGGCGGCTACAGTGGAGCGCAGCGCGAGCGCGGCCCCGCGCGCGGCCCGCAATCGGCCCCCGCCCCGCGTGCGGCACCCGCGCCGATGCCGACGGACAATTTCGACGACGATGAAATTCCGTTCTAGGCCGATCGCGGCAAAGGCGGCGAGTTTGTTTTTCCAAAGCCTGCTGCAGAGCAGGCTTTTTTGAATCAGCGATCGGCCATGAAAAATGGGCTGGTGCGGGAGCCGATCCTGCCGCAGAATCGCGCAGCCCTCTGAGGATGAATCGCTCCACGGGCGGCTCCGTATTTTTCAGTTCACTTTGTCGGGTGAGGAGACGGGCATGAAATTCGTCGTCGCGTTGGTGGTTGCCGTCGTGATGTTGTGGCTGTGCCCCGTGCCGGCTGGCGCCGCAGCGCCGAGTGCGCGCGATCTGCCGCCTGGTTTGCAGATTCCCGCTGCGGCCCGCCCCGGGCCGAATTTCGACGTGGATCGGGCCACCGAGGCGTATCTGAATCTGCTTTCGCCGGAGCAGCGGGCGCAATCCGATGCGTATTTCGAGGGCGGCTATTGGCTGCAAGGGTGGGGGTTCCTCTACGGCTTGGGCGTCGCGACGTTGCTGTTGTGGAGCGGCCTTTCGCGACGCATGCGCGACCTGGCGCGACGCGTCAGCGCGCGCCCGTGGGTGACAACGTGGGTTTACGCCGTGTTGTTCGTGCTGGTGTATTTCATCCTCATGCTGCCGTGGTCGATCTACACGGATTTTTTTCGCGAACATCAATACGGCCTTGCCACGCAGGATTTCGCCGGCTGGTTCGGCGATGCGCTCAAGTCGTTGCTGGTCAGCGCGATCGTCATGCCGCTCGTGCTGGTGGCCATCTATGCCGCCGTGCGCCGTGCCGGTGCGCGCTGGTGGCTGTGGGCCGGCGGGTTCGCCAGCATTTTCATTCTGTTTGCGTTGATGTTCGCGCCGGTTTACGTCGAGCCGCTGTTCAATACCTACAAACCGTTGCGCGCCGGCCCCGTGCGTGAGGCGGTGTTGTCGTTGGCGCGGGCCAACGGGATACCCACCGATCACGTCGTCGAGTTCGATGCTTCGCGCCAGACTACGCGCATCAGCGCGAACGTCGCCGGATTTGCCGGCACCACGCGCGTGGCGCTCAACGACAATCTGCTGGAAAAAACCTCATTGCCGGAAATCAAGGCCGTGCTCGGGCACGAGATGGGCCACTACGTGCTCAATCACGGATTGCGCGGCACGATCTATATCACCCTGGTGTTGATTTTCGCTTTTGGCTTCACGCACCGGATGTTCGATGCGGCATTGGCGCGTTGGGGCAGGCGGCTGGGGTTGGTCGATCGCACCGATCCTGCGGCGCTGCCACTGGCGTTCGCCATTCTGTCGATCTTTATGTTGCTGGCGACGCCGCTGTTCAACTCGATCACGCGACAAATGGAGGCCGAGGCCGACATGTTCGGCCTGAATGCCGCGCGCGAACCGAATGGCTTTGCGATGGCGGCCATGCGGCTGTCCACATACCGCAAAATTCACCCCGGCCCGATCGAGGAAACCCTTTTCTACGATCATCCAAGCGGGTATGCGCGCGTGCATGCGTCGATGGCCTGGCTCAAGGAAAATCAGGACAACCCGACTGCCAATGCGGCGCTGCCGGCGCCGGGTAGCTGATCCATCGCGGCTCTCGCGCCGATATCGACACCATGCGAGTGAGCGACCGCCGGATGCTTTATGCTTCGGCACATAGCCACAACCGGCGCGACACAGCATGGATTTGAGTCACATTCTCAATCACCTCGGCGAAGACCGAGAGGCGCATCGTGGCGCGGTATCTCCGCCCATCTACCAGAGCTCGATCTTCGCCTTTTCGAGCGTGGCCGCATTCCGCGCCGGCTTTCGCGACGAACTGCGGAGCACGGTGTACTCGCGTGGCAACAACCCGACCGTCGAGGTGTTGCGCAAGAAAGTCGCCGCGCTGGAAGGCGCCGAAGATTGCCTGATGTTTTCGAGCGGCGCGGGCGCGATTGCTGCCGCCGTGATCGCCAGCGTCGCCGCGGGCGACCATGTGGTCTGCGTCGCGCGCCCGTACTCGTGGACGCGTGCGCTGCTGCGCGACCTGCTCGGCCACTTCGGCGTGGCTACCAGTTTCGTCGACGGCACTGACGTTGCGAACTTCGCAAGCGCGATCACGCCGCAAACCAGACTGATCGTGCTCGAAAGCCCGAACTCGATGACCTACGAGCAGCAGGATCTGGCCGCGGTGGCGAAGCTCGCGAAAGCGCATGGCGTCCGCACGCTCTGCGACAACAGCTATGCCACGCCGCTCAACCAGTCGCCGCTCACGCTCGGCATCGACATGGTCGCGCACTCGGCGACCAAGTATCTCAACGGCCATAGCGACGTCGTCGCCGGCGCGTTGTGCGCCAGCGAGGCGCTCATTCGCGAGGTGTTCAAGAAAGCCTACATGGTCTGCGGAGCCGTGATGTCGCCACACGATGCCTGGCTGATGATCCGTGGCCTGCGCACGCTGGCGGTGCGCATGGAGCGCATCGCGCGCACGACGCACGAGGTGCTTACCTTCCTGCAGGCGCACGCGAAGGTGGAGAAGGTCCACTACCCGCACGACGCGGCGAATCCGCAGTTTGCCTTGACCGCGGCACAGATGCGCGGCGCGAGCGGTCTGCTGACTGTCGTGCTGCGCGCCGCCGACGTTGCCGGAGTCGAGCGTTTCTGCAACGCACTGCAACGCTTTCTGATGACGGTGTCCTGGGGCGGTTACGAATCGTTGCAGTTTCCGGTCTGCGCGGTCTATCCCGCCGGCGCGCCGCTGATGCCGCCGGGGGGCGGTGCCGGGCTCAATTGCGTGCGCCTGTCGGTCGGACTCGAGGAACCGGAGGTGTTGATCGCCGATCTGAGCCAGGCGCTCGACGCGGTCTGAGACTGCGCCCCGTTTTTTCGTCGTTCCCGCGAAAGCGGGAATCCATTTTGATATTGCTTTGCCTTTGCTCTTTTGTGAACGCGTCCATTCGCTTTTCCGCGCGCGTCCATCGCGCGGGTCACTTTCTCTTGCTCGCACAAGAGAAAGTGACCAAAGAGAATGCGCCCCGGATGCCGCGCCCTGCGCGCTGCGCGCTCCGGGTGTGCGAGGTCAGGCCGGGGTTCGTTGAACGCACGTCCGTGTACGTGCAACGAACTCGCGCGCATCGTGCGCGCGATCCTGTCGGACATTTCCGACCTGCCCTCGCCGCGGCAAACGGGGACCCGAAGATCAACGGCAAGTCAAAGGCAGAACGGAGCATGGCACTTGCGCTGGACAAATTCCCGATACGCGCCGCAATCCGCTCCACGCCAGCCATACTCCGTCATCAATTTGCCAGTGCGAGTCACGAGACTATGGATGCGGCGGAGTAACCCGTAGAATCGCATCGGGGCTGATCTGTTTTGCGATGGAAATGCGTCCATTGGACGCTGCGTATCCCGCGCGCAAGCGCACGCGACACGAAAAGGACGAAAGGATCATGGGGCTGCTGAATTTCATCTGGAATCTGCCGCTGATGCTGCTGCGGCTGATCGGCGCGGTGCTGGCGTTCTTTTTTGGTCAGGTCGCTTGGGATGCGCCACCGTGGGCGCGCGCGCTCGGCGCGGGGTGGCAGCGGCTCGGCGGCGCGGTGCAGGCGCGGCCGGGGCGGTCGGCGGGCATTCTTGCCGCGCTGCTCATCCTCGGCGTCGGCGGCGTGGTCGGCTATCGTGTCTGGCGCGATCGTCCAAAGCCCGTGGTCGAAGCGCCGGCGACGTTCCGCGTGCAGGCGCCATTGCTTACCGGTTACGACGAGGAGGCGCGCAAGCTCATCGTGCATCCGCTGCACGTGACCTTCAGCCGTTCGGTCGCGCCGCTGGCGCTGGTCGGCAAGTCGCCGACGGCGGGCATCGCGATGCAGCCCGAGCTGGTTGGAAGCTGGGTGTGGCTCAATGATCGCGAATTGAATTTCACACCGAAGGACGATTGGCCGGTTGGGCAGAAATATGTGGTGAATTTCGATTCGATGCGTGCGTTCGCCGAGCACGTCAAGGTCGACAAAGAACGTTTCGACTTCAGTAGCGCCCCGTTCAAGGCCAGTCTCGTGCAAGGCGAGTTCTATCAGGACCCGCAGGATGCGGCGGCGAAGAAAGCCGTTATCCATGTGCGCTTCAGCCACCCGGTGGATCCGTCGAGTTTCGAGAAGGCGGTAAGCCTGAAGATGTCTGCCGCACAGTCGTCGACGATGCCGAAGAAATTCACCGTCACTTACGACGAGCGCAAGGTCAACGCCTTCGTCCATTCCGAGCCGCTGTCGATTCCCGGCGACGATGAGTCGTTGCTGTGGACGATTGCCGCCGGCGTTCGCCCTGCACGAGGCGGGACGGGTACCGAAACGCCGCTCAGCGGCAACGTTGCCGTGCCCGGGTTGTACAGCCTGCGCATCGATGGCATGGAGCCGACGCTCGTCGACAACGCCAAGTTCGAACCCGAGCAAGTGCTTGCGATCAGCGCATCGCAACCGGTTGCCGATCGGGATGCGACTCAGGCCGTGACGGCATGGTTGTTGCCGAAGTACAACCCGAAGACGCCGGTTGCCGAGCGCGGTGAGCAGGCCTATCCGTGGAGCGAAAGCGAGATCGGCGACGATGTACTGCGTGCTGCGGAGAAGCTGAAACTCGACGCGCTGCCGTCAGAGCACGATTTCGCCGAACTGCTGAGCTACAAATTTCACGCCGATCCGGGGCGCTATCTGTTTGCAAAAGTGAACAAGGGCTTGAAGTCGTTCGGCGGCTATGTGCTTGGCAAGGATGCGACGCAAATCATTACCGTGCCCGACTATCCGAAGATGTTGCGCTTCGCAGCCGATGGCGCGCTGCTGTCGTTGTCGGGCGACAAGCGGGTTGGCGTGGTCGCTCGCAATGTGTCTGGCATGCAAGTGGAAATTGCGCGCGTGCTGCCGGATCAATTGCAGCATCTGGTCGCATTCAATCGCGGTACCTACAACAAGCCCGAGCTATATTCGTTGAGCGCCGATCAAATCAGCGAGCGCTTCGTCAGCAAAGTTCCGTTCGAGGAGGGCGCCGACCCGACCAAGGCGCGTTTCGAGGGCGTCGATCTCGGCAAGTATTTTGGCAGCGGCGCGAATGCGAAACACGGCGTGTTCCTGCTCAAGCTCGGTGAATTGCAGCCCGAGCCGCCGAAGGTCGAGGTCGATCCGAATGCGGACGAGCCCACGTCGGACGGTGAGGAAACGGCGGCAGCCGAGGGCGATGGCGGCGATTCGAATGGCGACGGCAGCGCTCAAGGCGTCGCTCCCGGCGATGCGCGCCTCATCGTCGTCACCGACCTCGGCATGATCGCGAAGAAATCGCTCGACGGCAGCTACGACGTCTACGTGCAGTCGATCGCGAACGGCGCGCCGGTGGCGGGAGCGACGGTCGACGTGGCCGGCAAGAACGGACAAACGCTGGTCTCGCACGCGACCGACGCGACTGGTCACGTGCACATCGAACCGCTCGACGCGATGAAGCGCGAGAAGACGCCGACGCTGTTCGTCGTCCACCGCGGCGACGATCTCTCGTTCCTGCCGATCGGCGAGCACGACCGCGCGCTCGACGTCTCGCGCTTCGATGTCGGCGGCGAGCGCAACGCGAAAAATGCGGGTCGTCTCGCAGCGTATCTGTTTTCCGATCGCGGTATCTATCGGCCGGGCGACACCTTCCATGTCGGCGTGATCGTGCGCGCGGCCGACTGGACCAAGCCGCTCGATGGCATTCCCTTGATCGCCGAAATCACCGATGCACGTGGCACCGTCGTCGATACGCGCCGGCTGCGCGTCGATACCGCGGGTTTCCTCGGCGTCGACTACACGACGCAGGAGAGTTCGCCGACCGGCACCTGGAACGTCAATGTCTACATTTCCAAGGATGGCAAGGCCGATGCGCAGATCGGTTCGGTCGGCGTGGCGATCAAGGAATTTCTGCCCGACCGCATGAAGGCCGAGGCGCGCTTGTCGGCGGCATCGAGCGACGGATGGGTCAAGCCAGACGGTTTGAAGGCGCTGTTCTCGCTGCAGAACCTGTTCGGCACACCGGCGCAGAATCGCCGCGTCGAAGCGACACTGACCTTGACTCCGGCTATTCCGAATTTCCGCGCCTACCCCGATTACCGGTTTTTCGATCCGCAGCGTGCGAAGGAAGGCTATTCCGATCCACTCGGCGAGCGCACGACCAGTGCGACGGGCGAGGCCGAATTTGCGCTGGATCTGACCAAGTACGCGAACGCCACGTACATGCTGCGCTTCTTCGCCAAGGGCTACGAGGCCGAGGGCGGGCGCAACGTCGCCGCGCAGGCAGCGCAGCTCGTGTCCTCGCTCGACTTCCTCGTTGGTGCGAAGACCGACGGCGATCTCGGCTTTGTCCAGCGCGACGCCAAGCGCAGCGTCAACCTGATCGCGATCGATCCTTCGGCAAGGAAAATCGCCGTCGGCGATTTGAAGGCGGCGATCATCGAACGCCGCTACGTGTCGATCCTGACCAAGCAGGACTCGGGCGTATACAAGTACGAATCCAAGGCCAAGGACGTTGCCGTGTCCGAGGTGCCACTGTCGATAGGCGCGAACGGCAATGATTTCGCACTGCCGACCGACAAGCCCGGCAGCTTCGCCCTCGTCGTGCGCAATGCCAAGGGCGAAGAATTGAATCGCGTCGACTACAGCGTCGCCGGCGAGGCCAACCTGACGCGCTCGCTCGAACGCAACGCCGAGCTGCAGCTCGCTCTGAACAAGCACGACTACGCGCCCGGCGAGGACGTCGAGATTGCCATTCGCGCGCCGTACGCGGGCAACGGCTTGATCACGATCGAGCGCGACAAGGTCTATGCGCATCAATGGTTCAAGGCCGCGACCTCGGGCTCGGTGCAGAAGATCACCGTGCCGAAAGACTTCGAGGGCAACGGCTACGTCAACGTGCAGTTCGTGCGCGATCCCTCGTCGGACGAAATCTTCATGTCGCCGCTCAGCTATGGCGTGGTGCCGTTTTCGGTAAACCGCGACGCGCGCCGCGACATCACGAAAATCGACGTGCCGAATCTGGTCAAGCCCGGCGACGTGCTGCGCATGAAAGTCGACGTCGCACAGTCTTCGCGCATCGCCGTGTTCGCGGTCGACGAAGGCATCCTTCAGGTCGCGCGCTACAAGCTCGGCGACCCGCTCGACTTCTTCTTCCGCAAGCGCATGCTCGACGTGAAGACGAGCCAGATCCTCGATCTGATCCTGCCCGAGTTCGGGAAGCTCGTCGCGATGGCCGCGCCGGGCGGCGATGCCGACGAACTGCTCGCGCGTCATCTCAACCCGTTCAAGAAGAAGCGCAAGGAGCCGGTCGCGTGGTGGAGTGGCATCGTCGACATCAAGGACAGCCGCGAATTCACCTGGACTGTGCCCGACGACTTCAACGGCAAGCTGCGCGTGATGGCCGTGGCCGTGCGCGCGGACAAGATCGGCATTGCGCAGAACACGACCACGGTGCGCGGCGACTTCGTGCTGTCGCCGAACGTGCCGAACATGGTCGCGCCGGGCGACGAGTTCGAGGTCAGCGTCGGCGTTGCCAACAACCTGACCGGCCTCGGTGGCAAGGACGTGCCGATCAAGCTCGCGTTCGCGCCCACCGCGGGGCTCGAAGTGATCGGCGCGGCCGAGCAGACCGTGATGCTCGGCGAGATGAAGGAAGGCGTCGTCGTCTACAGGCTGCGCGCGAAGGACGTGCTCGGCCCGGCCAGGCTCGACTTCCGCGCGAGCTACAACGACAAGTTCGCGAAGATCGTCGCCGAGGTGTCGGTGCGGCCGGCCTCGGCGTATCGCAGCGATCTGGCCGTCGGCGATCTCGACAAGGGCTCGGCCGAGGTCAAGGATCTGCGCGCGGTGTATGACGCGTTCGCCAAGCGCAACGTGTCGGCGTCGTATACGCCGCTCGTGCTTGCGCAGGGATTGTCCGCGTACCTTGCCGACTTCCCGCATCGCTGTACCGAACAGCTCATCAGCCAGGGCGTGCCGTCGCTGGTGTTCGCCGCGCATCCCGAGTACGGCAGCCTTGCCGTCGACGCCAATGGCAAGCCGGTGAAACCGACCAGCGATCCATTGCAGGGCCTGTTCGCGGTGATGCACTCGCGCCAGAACAACGAAGGCGGATTCGGGCTGTGGACCTCGACGCCGCAATCGCATCGCTTCGCCTCGGTCTACGCGATGCAGTTCCTGATCGAAGCGAAGGAACGCGGCCAGCGCCTGCCCGGCGACATGCTCGAAGCGGGCAATCGATATCTCATGCAACTCGCCGCGGACGAGAGCGACGGCTCGCTCGATGGCCTGCGCGAGCGCGCCTTCGCCGTGTACCTGCTCACGCGCCAGGGTACGGTGACGACGAACTATCTTGCCGCCGTGCAGAAGCGTCTCGACGACCGCCACACCAAGGTCTGGCGCGACGACCTCGCCGCGGGCTACCTCGCCGCCTCGCTCAAGCTGCTCAAGCAGGACAAGGAGGCCGACGCGCTGATCGCCGGCCCGCAGGCCCAGCTCACGCGCTCGACGATCGAAAATGCCTACCGCTTCCAGGCGTACTCGTACTACGGCCCGCTCGTGCGCGACGCCGGCATCCTCTACCTGCTCGCAAAACACTTTCCCGAGCGCGCGAAGGCGCTGCCGCCCGCGGCCGTCGCCAACCTGCTGCGGCCGGTGCAGCGCGGCGGGTACAACACGCTGTCGTCGGCGCAGACCATCCTCGCGCTCGACGCCTACGGCGCGCAGGCTGGCGCAGACAAGCTCGTGCTCAATGCGCTGCTCAAGGACGGCACGGTGAAACCGCTGACCCAACAACCGGGCGCACTCGTGCGCGCGGCGTTTGATGCGGCTGCAACCGGCCTGCGCATCGACAACAGTGCCGATGCGCATGCGTGGTACGCGGTCACCGTCGCCGGCTACGATCGCGCGCCGCCGCAGACCGAGCTGAAGCAGGGCCTCGAAATCATCCGTGAATTCACCGATGCCGACGGCAAGGCCATCACCTCGGCGACGCTCGGCCAGGAGATCGACGTGCATTTGAAAATCCGCGCGACCGAGGTCGACACGATCGGCAATGTCGCCATCGTCGACCTGTTGCCCGGCGGTTTCGAAGTCGTGCAGAACCAGCCGCCGGCGCCGGCCGAGGATGCCAATACCGGCGACGCGAATGCCGACAATGCTGCCGCACAGCAGCCGGCGTGGCATTCTCCGATCGGCGTCAGCGGTTCCAACTGGTCGCTCGAATATGCCGATGTGCGCGACGATCGCGTCGTCCTCTACGGCACCGTCTCGCGTTCGGTCAACGAGTTCATCTATCGCATCCGCGCCACTAACGCCGGCACGTTCGTCGTTCCGCCTGCGTACGGCGAGTCGATGTACGACCGCACGGTGCAGGCGCGGTCGCTGGGGATGAAGATCGAGGTGAAGAAAAAATAGGCGACATGTCGGCAATTTTCACCGAGCCGTGAACATCCTGATCGCATTCATCCAGCGCTGGCAAAACTGGCTGATGGCGGCGCTGCTGATCGCGCTCGCGCTGATCGGCATCCGTCTCTGGCCGCACCCGCCGCTGTCGCAACTCGCACCGAGTTCGACCGCGGTGTACGACGACCATGGCCGCCTGTTGCGCCTGACCCTGGCGAGCGACGAGCGCTACCGGCAATGGGTGCCGCTCGCGCAAATGCCACGGGCCTTGGTGCAGGGCGTGATGCTGCACGAGGATGCGTGGTTCCGCTGGCATCCGGGGTTCAATCCGTTGAGTCTCGCGCGTGGCGCGTGGGTGACCTATGTGCGTGGCGGCAACCGCCAGGGCGGCTCGACGTTGACGATGCAGCTCGCGCGCCTCGTCTACCGGCTCAACACGCGCACGCCGGGCGGCAAGCTGCGCCAGGTGCTGCGCGCGGTCGAACTGGAATTGTGCTATTCGAAGGACGCGATCCTCGAGGCGTATCTCAACTACGCACCGTACGGGCGCAATATCGAAGGCGCGGGCGCGGCGAGCCTGATCTATTTCGACAAGCCGGTGGCCGAGTTGACGTTGCCGGAAGCGCTGACGCTGGCGGTGATTCCGCAGGAACCGAATCGGCGTGGAAGCGGCGGTGGAAGGCACGACAACTCTCCCTCTCCCCCAAGCGGCTCCGTGCTTGGGGGAGAGGGCGCGGGTGAGGGGGCGGAATCGCAGCCTGCGGATGCCCCACACGAAGGTCGAGAAGCGCCCCCTCACCCAACCCTCTCCCCCAACGGTGAAGCCGTCGGGGGAGAGGGTTTTGCGAATCAGCGTCTGTTCGCAGCACGCGCACGCCTGTTCAAGCGCTGGCTCGCCAAGCATCCCGAAGACAATAGTGCCGCATCGCTGATGCAGTTGCCGCTGCGCCTGCGCTCGCCCTCGAACCTGCCGTTCGCAGCACCGCATTTCGTCGAGGAAACCCTGGCCGAGGCGCGCCTGACCGGCACGAGTGCGCCGGTGCTGAACACGACGCTCGATCTCGATTTGCAACGCGTGCTCGAGCGGCAGGTGAAGAATCATGTCGAACACAATGCGGATCGTGGCGTGCGCAATGCGGTGGCGTTGTTGGTCGACACACGCGACCTCGGCATCAAGGCGCTGGTTGGTTCGGCGGACTATTTCGACGGCGCGATTTCGGGTCAGGTCGATGGCGCGCTGGCCAAGCGCTCGCCCGGTTCGGCGCTCAAGCCTTTCATCTACGCATTGGGTTTCGATCAGGGCGTGCTGCATCCGCAGACCGTGTTGCGCGACGTGCCGACCGCGTTCGGGCCGTTCGCGCCGGAGAATTTCGACGGGCGTTTCCTCGGCCCGGTGACCGCGACCGAGGCGCTGGTGCGCAGCCGCAATATCCCCGCGGTGTATGTGGCGTCCAAGCTCAAGAGTCCGGATTTCTACCAGTTCCTCAAGGACGCCGGCATCAGCCGCATGGCGAACGCGGATTTCTACGGCCTTGCGCTCGTGCTCGGCGGCGGCGAGGTGACGATGGAGGAATTGGCCAAGCTCTACGCGATGCTCGCCAATCGTGGCTCGTTGCAGCCATTGCGCCGTCGCGCCGATGAACCGCGCACGCAGGGCGCGCGCATGTTGAGCGAGGAGGCGAGCTTCATGGTGCTCGACATGCTGCGCCAGAACCCGCGTCCCGACGACACGTTGATCTCGCAGCCGGGCGGACTGCCCGTGTACTGGAAGACCGGCACCTCGTGGGGTTTCCGCGACGCGTGGACCGCGGGCATCGTCGGACCCTACGTGCTCGTCGTCTGGGTCGGCAACTTCGACGGCAGCGGCAATCCGGCCTTCGTCGGCGTCGAGACCGCGGCGCCGCTGTTCTTCCACATCGTCGACGCCCTGCGCGCGCGCGATGCGCAGATGCGCGAGCCCGCGCATGCGATGCCGAAAAATCTCAAGCGCGTCGAAATCTGCCTTGCCAGCGGCGATCTGCCGAACGCGTGGTGTCCACAGCGCGGCATGACCTGGTTTATCCCCGGTAGGTCACCCATTCGGGTCAGCACGGTGCATCGACCGGTCGTGATCGACACGGCGACCGGGCAGGCCGCGTGCCCGCCTTACGATCCGGCAAGAACGCGCACCGAAGTATTCGAATTCTGGCCGACCGATCTCGCCAAGGTGTTCCGCCAGGCCGGCGTGCCGCGGCGCGCGCCGCCGGCGATTCCCGATTGCACGGCCGCGGCTGACGACGGCCAGGCGCCGCAGATCACCTCGCCGGTGCGCGGCGCGACGTATACGCGGCGCACCAGCCGCGACGGCGAGGAGCGCATCGCGTTCAACGCGACTGCCGATGCGAGCGCACGCGAGCTGTACTGGTTCGTCGACGAGGATTTTGTCGGCGCGGTGAAGCCGGGCGAGCCACTGCTTTGGCAGCCCGCGGCCGCAGGCGAGTACACTCTGCGTGCGGTCGACGATCGCGGGCGTGCCGATTCGCGGCGCCTGCGCATCGACGTGGTGCCTTGAGCCGGTTCGCCTGCCGTCGAATGGGTGTGTGGCGGCGAGTGTCGAGAACCGGTTTCAGTTCAACGGGCTGAAAAACCGATCGCCGCGCGGGCGGTACCCGCGATCCGCGTCGAGCGAGTAGGCGATGCGAAACGCGCGCCCGGCGAAGGCTGTGCGCGGAACACTGCCGAAATAACGCGAATCCTCGCTGTTGTCGCGGCTGTCGCCCATCATGAAATAGTGGCCGTCCGGCACCGTGAGTGGGCCGAAGTCGCGCATCGCATGGTGTCTTGGCAGCACCATGACCGGATGCGTGACGTCGCCCAGACGCTCACGGAAATACTCGCGCGACTCGCCGCGGGTGGCGATCGGCAATTCGGCGTCCGCGTCGGTGGTCGTCGAAGCGTAGTTCAAGGCGATGCCGTTGATGAGCAGCCGGTCGTCGCGCATGGCGACGGTGTCGCCGGGCAGGCCGACCACGCGCTTTACCAGCGTGATGCCATCTTTCGGCGACGGGAAAATGGCGATGTCGCCGCGCTGTGGATCGTTGCCGTGGGTGAGGCGAACATCGGTGAACGGCACGCGCCAGCCGTAGGCTGCTTTATCGACGAGGATGCGATCGCCCTCGACGATGGTTGGATTCATCGAGCCGGTGGGTACAACCATCCAATCGGCGACGGCGGAGCGGAAACACAGCATCAGGCCGAGAAACAGCAGCAGGGATTTGTTTGCCGCGATTTCAAAGCGCAGGCGACGGAGGATTTTCATGCGCACTCCCGAAGTGTCCCGTCAGAGACCTAGCGTGGGTGCGGAAGTTCCGCAAAGCGGTGCGCCAGCGGCGATGCGTTTTTGGCGGAGAGGGTGGGATTCGAACCCACGGTGGACTTGCATCCACGGCAGTTTTCAAGACTGCTGCCTTAAACCGCTCGGCCACCTCTCCCGGGTTGCGAAGTATATGCCATTCGCCACGTTGGCCGAATCGATCCGCACAAGTGCGTGGGAATGCTATCGTTCGAGTCTTGAATATCCGGAATCCAGGCATGAGCACAGTCGGGCTGCACGAGGACAATCTGATCTGGATCGATCTGGAAATGACCGGCCTGGACACGGGGCAGGATTCCATACTCGAGATCGCCACCGTGGTCACCGACAAATCGTTGAACGTGCTGGCCGAAGGCCCGGAAATCGCCATCAAGCATCCGCTTGTGCGGTTGGAAGCGATGGACGATTGGAATCGCGCGCAGCACACCAAGTCCGGCCTTTGGCAGCGGGTACTCGATTCGACCATCGATACGGCGCGGGCCGAGGCGCTGACCGTGGATTTTCTGTTGCATTGGGTGCCGGCGGGCAAGTCGCCGATGTGCGGCAATTCGATCTGCCAGGATCGGCGTTTTCTGCACCGGTTGATGCCGCGACTCGAACGGGTTTTCCACTACCGCAATCTCGACGTATCGACCCTCAAGGAACTGGCGCGACGTTGGGCGCCGGCGGTGTACAAGAGCGTTGGTAAGGAATCCCGGCATACGGCGCTTTCCGACATCCGCGATTCGATTGCCGAGTTGGGGCACTATCGCCAACACATGGGCGCATTGGGTGGGGAAAGGCCGTGACGCAAGCACCTCGCAAAATCATCGGTTTGCATGATGCCGCTGCGCGCGGCGGCCATGTCGAGGCACCCGATTGCGGGAGGAATGCACGAATTGTTCGTCGAGAGGGTTGTAACGCGATGGCGCTGGCCGTATCATCCGCGCCCTTCGATCGTCGAAGCCCTTTTCGGAGAGGTGGCAGAGTGGTCGATTGTACCTGACTCGAAATCAGGCGTGCGTTCATAGCGCACCGTGGGTTCGAATCCCACCCTCTCCGCCAGTAAAACAAAACGGCCCCATGCGGGCCGTTTTGTTTTTGTCGACGTTGCGGGGCGATGTGTGGGTCAAGTACGTTGCAACAGCCCTCTGAGCAGTTGCGGTTTGTGATAGAGAAAGCCTTGCCCGATGGCGATGCCCGTGTGTTCGAGGAAGTAGTCGTTTTCGGCGTTGGTTTCGATGCCTTCGGCGACGATCGGAATGTTCAAGGTGGCTCCCAGCGATTCGACGGCGCGCAAAATGACCTGGCTGCGCGGGCGCTGATGGATCGAAGCGACCAGCGAACGGTCGAGTTTGATTTCATCCACGATCAGCTCGGAGAGCTTGGCCAACGACGAATACCCTGCGCCGAAATCGTCGAGCGAAACGGAAATATCGCAGGCGCGCAGGGTAGGCAGGATATGGGTCAAAAAAGGGCCGGATGAGGCGAACGATTCTTCGGTGATTTCCAGAGTGAACCGGCCATGCCGTTCCGCGTGGGAGATGCGGCGCAGCAATTTCAGCATGAATGGGATATTCATGGCCTGCGCAGCGGAGATGTTGACGCTATAACGAAGGTGGCTGCCGAATTTGGCATCCAGTGCGGGCAGGTGTCTCAGCAGGTCTGTCACGACGTGTTCCGTGATGTCGTCGAGCAAATCCAGCTTGGCCGCGATCGACAGAAACGTGCTGGGCTCGTGAGCGACGCCATCCGCATCCACCCAGCGTGCCAGCGCTTCGAAGCCGACGATGGCGCCGTTGCGGATATTCACTTTGCGTTGCAACGCGCAGTGGAATTCGCGTGCATCGATGGCGTGTTTTATGCGGCGTTCGACGATCAATTTTTGGCTCGCATTGCGACCAAGATCGTGAGTGAAAAACGATACCCCGCCTTTCATTCCGGACTTGACCCGGTACATCGCCAGGTCCGCATGGCGACGTAGAGTTTCATAATCCAAGCCATGTTCCGGGTAGAAGGCCACGCCGATCGATATCGATGGGTGAACTTCGGCATTTTCGATGGGCATGGGCAGTTGCACCCGACTCTGGATACGCTGCACGAACCGGGCGAGATCGGCTCGCTCATCCACGGGGTCGAAGGCGATGATGAACTCGTCGCCACTGATTCGCCCCAGCAGATCGGCGCTGCGCAACTCGGCCTGGATGCGGCGTGCGACTTCCATCAGCAGGGCGTCGCCAACGGCGTGACCATGCATGTCGTTGATATGTTTGAATCCATCGATATCGACGTAGGCCAGGGCCAGGACTCCGCCGGGCGATTTGTTGGCGAGTCGGACATTGATTTGTTCGCGAATGTGCGTGCGATTGGGCAAGCCGGTGAGTTGATCGTGATTTGCGCGATACAGCAGCGCTTCCTGGCTGGCTTTCAATTTTGCGGTCAGGTTGCGCAAGCGGTGACTTTCCCGGGTCGCCAAATTGGCACGACGCGCGGCCAATGCATGCGAGGCCAGGAGCGAGAATTTTCGAGCCAGAGCGGCGTGGGTTCGATCGAATCCAGGCTGGTCGACATCGCGCAACAGGAGCATGACTCCGTGGCTGCCGTGGACGGCGATCGGCAGGTAGAGCGCCGGTTGATTGCGCGACAATTTGTCCATCACCCCGTCAGGCCATGCCTCGATGCCAGAGCCGGATAGTGTCGAAACCACATGACCGGACAGAGCTTTGGCGAGCAATTTCCCCACGGGCCACAGGGTGCCCAACAAGGCGCGACGATTGGTGGCTACGCACTCCAGCGAACCGGGTGTCTGGTTCCGTTCGTTCAACACGAGGATGCAATGGCATTCGAAAATGGGCGTAAGGATCGCGAAAACAGGGGTGAACGGATCATCGCCGGCGTCGGTTTCGAGCATGGCATCCAGTGCCGACAGCAACAGATTGGCGTGCGTGGCTTCGGTGCGCAGCTGCTCGACCTGCTGGCGCATGACGACCAGGGTTTCGCGCAGTTCCTCCGAATCGTCCATGCCTTCCTCTTATTTGCCGAAGACGATCGCCGAGATCATCAAATTGCCGTGAACATTCTTGCCCAATACTGTGCCTTGTTCGCCAAAGGTGAAGCAACCCAAAAATGGCGCGCCGTCGAAACTTCGCGCAATGGTAGATGAAACGTCGTGCATGTCCTCGCCCACGGCAAACATGCAGCCGGCGCAGTACACGACCAAGCCGCCAGCGACGCCAGAGATGGCGTTTGGAAGCGTATTGGCGGCGGCGGACACCACTTTGCCGGCGCGCGCGACAAGTCGGGACTTGTTGCCGCGCATGGCGAAGACGGTCGCCCCTTCTTCGACGGCGGCGAAGGTCGACAGCACACCGCCGGGCAGGATTCGATCCGGGTGAAGCGGCAAGTAATGGGGGATACCCTCGATTTTTCCCGTTTTGATGCCCAAAGGGCACATGGTCGTGCGGAGAAGGGCGCTACCCCCGTGGTCCAGCATGTCGGCAAGGGCGCCGTCGATCCAGCGGTCGTACACGATCGCCGCGGGTTGATCATCGATGCTGACGATATGCCGCCCGCGAACTTTTCCTGTCGCATCGACTTCAGCGGCAGCGTGGCGATCGACACGAGTGACGATACCGCTTTCCCCACTCGGCTCATACCCGCCCTGTAAATCGACTCCGATGCCGCCTGAAGAGAACAGAACGCCAACGACCAAACCATCGCTCATCGGGCCATGCGGCCCCAGTTGGCGCCAACGACCGGCAATGGCATTGTCCGCCGAACTGCCGCCGAGGATCGGGCAGCGATCGCCTACCACGCGACGAAGCCCTTCCAGCACGGCTTCTTCGTGCCCGGGGGACTGGTATATCCAGATGAGTTCGGGCAACTCGCCGGCGCAGTCGGCAGAAGCCAGTGCGTCGTGCAGAGCCCGTTCGGCGCAATCGGCCGGGTCGTCGATCAGATGGCACGCCGCAGAGCCGTAGGCTCCGTGCGGATCCTCGACCAGCAATAGACCAATGGAGTCGACTCCACCCAGGCCGGCTTCACTCATGACGCCTGAGCAAGATGTGCCGCCTATCAGTGCGGCCTTGGGAAATTTACGCCGAAGGCAGGTCCAGATGGCGTCGTCGTCGTGCGCACTGCCGAAAAAAACCCAGAGAAAATCCGGCGTGATCGGAACCGCTCCGTCGATCGATGCCAGCAACGTCGACAAGGCTGCGGCAGTCGTTTCGGCGGCGGCGACAAAGGACTTCACTTGGATCATGCAGGCCCCCGATGTCTGTGTTGACGATCATGACACAGCCAAGCCCTCTGCCGGTCGTCGGCGATGGCGTTTTGCTGCGGACGCACCGCACGCATTCGCCTCGACGATCGCACACCCGCGACGCTTCGTTGCCGGCAGGCATCTTCACCCTTGTCGCGCGCGTTTACAAGAAGGACAGACGCATTCCGCCAGTCCTGCGTACGGGGAGTCTTGTCGGGGTTTCATCGCGCTACGGTGTCGGCGTGCTTCACGTTGAGTACAATCGGCGATTCCTTTCGTACCGAGCGCCCCGATGACTGAGCTGTCCGTTCCGATTTCGATTGGCGAGTTGATCGACAAGATCACGATTCTCGAAATCAAGTCCGCCCAAATTCGCGATGCCGCGAAGCTGGCCAATGTTCGTGTGGAGCTGGAGTTGCTCAATGCGACTTGGGCGACGAATCCCGCCTCACGCATCGATATCGCCACCGAGCGCGGGCAGTTGAAGGCGGTCAACGAAGCGCTTTGGGAGATCGAAGATCGCATTCGCCTGAAGGAAAAAGCGCAGGCGTTCGATGCCGAGTTCGTCGAATTGGCGCGCTCGGTCTATTTCCGCAACGATGAGCGCGCGGCGGTGAAGAAAGCCATCAACCTCAAGCTGGGTTCCAGACTCATCGAAGAAAAATCGTACCAGGACTACACGGCGTGACACGCGTGGCGCCGCTGCCGTGATCGGCGCGCGGGTTTGTGGTCAGCGCGGGATGCCGGCGAATTGCTCGAAGCGCTCCACGACCGCATCGGTTTCGACCAAGGCCATGACGTCCGGATATTCGATCTTCGTGCCCCACGGCAGATCGTGGGCGGGTTTGCCCTTGTATTTGCGGGCGGCGGCATCGTAGCGGTCCACGCACCAGCGTCGATCCGAATAGGGGCCGGAACGATGCGGGTTGCTCGCCGCATGCAGGCCGAGCACCTTGCAGCCGACAGCGTTGGCCATGTGCATCGGCCCCGAGTCGGGCGTCAGGATCAAGCTCGCGCGTTGGCACAGTGCGAGAAATTGTTTGAGCGTATCGCGACCGATCAAATCCAGCGGCGTGTTGCGACAGTGCGCGAGGATGGCATCGCCGAATTCGCGCTCCAGTCGACTCGGCCCGCCGCATAGCACGACGCGCCAACCCCGGCGGGCGACATGATCCATCACCGCCGCGTAGCGTTGCGGCAGCCAGTTGCGCAGGGCGTGACTGGAGCACGGGCTGACCAGCAAAGTGTCCGCCTTTCCGGGCAGGTGTCGTTCGGCAAACGCATGCGCTGCGTCGGGAATCGGGAGATCCCAGCGCACGTCGGTTTGGCGTAAACCCAGAGGCTCCAGAAAACTCGCCATGGCGTCGAGTACATGTTCTCCGCCGCGTGCGGGAATGCGACGATTGACGAACAGGCCATGCAGATCGCGGGAACGATCCGGGTCGTAACCGATGCGCAATGGCGCTTTTACGAAGGCGCTCACCACGTTCGCACGCAGCGCGACTTGCAGATGCAGGAGGGCGTCGAAGCGTCGGCTGGCGAGTTGGGCGCGCAAGGCGCGCAAGCCACGCCAACCGGCGGCTTTGTCGAATATCAGAAACTCGACTCCCGGAATGTCGCCGACCAGCTTGTGCTCGAGTTTGCCAACGATCCAGGCAAGCCGCATTTGCGGCATCTGAATTTGCAATGTGCGAATCAGAGGAACGACATGGGTGACATCGCCGAGCGCAGAGGTGCGCAGCAGGCATAGCGATTGCGCAGAGTCAGGAAGCGAAGGGGCGATATCCGGCATCGGGCTTGCTAGACTTGACGGCGGGCGAGGAGAGAGAGTGTCCACATCATGAGGACGGTACTGCAAAGACAGAAAACGGCAGATGGGGCGATTCTGTTCGATGCAAGCGTCGCAGGGCAAGCCGAATTCGATGCGCGTTGGTTCGAGGCGGCGTATTGGCGAGCGGAAAATCGGGCCACCGCCGAGGCGGGCGGACGCGGTGGCATCATCGTTGCGCACGCACCGCAAGGCGATTGGGTGTTGCGGCATTGCCATCGCGGCGGCCTGGTGGCGCGGGTGATGGGAGATCGTTATCTTTGGAGCGGCGAGGAAACCACCCGCAGTTTTGTCGAGTTACGCTTGTTGCACGAGCTGGCTCTGCGCGATCTCGATGCGCCGCGACCGATTGCTGCGCGCTATCGCCGCAGCGGCAGTTTCTATCGTGCCGACCTGATTTCCGCATTCATTGCCGAAGCGGCAACATTGGCCCGTTGCGTTTCATCGAACACGGCGGATGCCGCGATCGCGCAGCGCGTAGGCAGTGCGGTCGCCCGCTTTCATGCGGAAGGCGTTTATCATGCGGATCTGAACGCTCACAACATTCTGGTCGGGGCGGAAAAAATCTGGTTGATCGATTTCGATCGTGGCGAATTGCGCGTACCAGAAAGCGGGTGGCGACACGCGAATCTGGCGCGCCTGCGGCGATCCTTGATCAAGATCGGTGCCGGCGGCAGCGATGAGGCGGCATGGGATGCGAATTTCTGGCGGCCACTGATTTTTGCTTATGAAATCGGATTCGAAACGTCGGCAAAGGAAACGAATCGATGACATTTTCGCTGCGTTTTCTCGGTGTGGGTGCCGCGCAGGCGGTGGAGTTGGGATCGTCCGGGGCGGTGGTCGAACGCGACGGCAAACCGCTACTGTTGATCGATTGTGGCCCGGAAACCTTGACCACCTATGAGCGGACATACGGGGAGTTGCCGCGCGCGGTCTACATCACGCATACCCACATGGATCACGTCGGTGGTCTGGAGCGTCTGTTCTACCGTGCATATTTCGATGCAAATCTGCGCGGCAAGGTTCGTCTCTATGCGCACGCGGCGTTGATCGAGCACCTGCAGCGCAGAGTCGCCGATTATCCCGACGTCGTTGCCGAGGGCGGGGCGAATTTCTGGGATGGCTATCAATTGGTGCCGTGCTCTCGCGGCTTCTGGCACGAAGCGCTGTGGTTCGACGTGTTTCCGACGCGGCATCACATGCCGATGACGTCGTTTGCGCTGGCGCTGCGCGGCAGTTTCGTATGGACCGGCGATACCCGTCCGATTCCGGAAATGTTGGCGCGATATGCCTCGCACGACGAAATCGTGGCGCACGACTGCGCCCTCGTCGGCAACCCCTCGCATACGGGGATCGGGGATATCGAGCGCGAATACCCGGATGCGCTTCGCTCGCGTTTCGTGCTTTACCACTATGGCAGCGAGGCCGACGGTGCGGCACTCGTTGCGCGCGGCAATCGCATCGCGCGGGCGGGTGAGCGCCTCGCTCTGGCGGCGCCGCATGTGGATGTCAAACTCAAGGAGTGATTCATCGAGCGATCATGGGCAAGGTCATTCCAATCCAGTGCGTTCCCGTGAGCGTGGCGCCGCCGCGCGATGCGCTGGAGCGACCGCTGCGCGATTTGCGCATCTCCGTGATCGATCGCTGCAATTTCCGTTGTCCCTACTGCATGCCGGAAGACGAGTACGCACAGGATCACGAGTTTCTCGGCAAAGACCAACGCCTGCGCTTCGAGGAAATCGAACGTCTTGCGCGCGCCTTTGCCGCGCTCGGCGTGCGCAAGCTGCGTCTGACCGGCGGCGAGCCGTTGTTGCGCCGCGATTTGCCGCGATTGATCGAGCTTCTCGTGCGGATTCCCGGAATCGACGACGTGGCGATGACCACCAATGGCGTGCTGTTGCCGAAATTCGCGCAGGCGTTGCGCGACGCGGGGTTGCATCGCCTCACGGTTTCTCTCGATACGCTCGATGCCGAAACGTTCCGCAGCCTGTCGGGCGGGCGAGGCGAGGTCGATCAAGTGCTGGCCGGTATCGCCGCGGCGGAAACGGCGGGGTTCGAGCGAATAAAACTCAACTGTGTCGTCGTGCGCGGCGTCAACGACCAACAGGTCGTCGATCTGGTTTCACGTTTTCGCGGCACCGGGCACATCCTTCGTTTCATCGAGTACATGGACGTGGGGACGCTCAATCAATGGCGTCCCGATGCCGTGGTGCCGAGCGCAGAGTTGATCGAACGCATCGGTGCGCGCTGGCCCATGCGTCCGGTCGCTGCGAATTATCCAGGCGAGGTGGCCGAGCGCCATCGTTTCGTCGACGGCGCCGGCGAAATCGGGTTCATCAGTTCGGTGTCGCACCCTTTTTGCGGCGATTGTTCGCGCGCGCGCCTGTCCGCCGACGGCAAGTTGTATACGTGCTTGTTCGCGCGCACCGGCTTCGATCTGCGTGCGGCATTGCGCGCCGGAGCCGACGACAAGGCGCTTGCCGATCTGATTGCCGGCCGCTGGACGCGGCGCACGGATCGCTACAGCGAGCAAAGAGCGCAATTGCGCACACAAGGCGAGCGCGATCGTGTGGAAATGTTTACGATGGGAGGCTAGCCGTTTTTCCCCGATCGAAATCGAATGCCAGTGAAGCCCGCGCCTCGCCGTAACCTGTCTCATATCGACAGTGCCAACCACCCGCGCATGGTCGATGTCGGTGACAAAATCGCCAGCGATCGTCTCGCTACGGCACAGGCGATCGTTCGTTTTCCTGCGGCCATTGCGAGTGCGTTGCGCGAAGGCGGCATGCGGGCGAAGAAAGGTCCGATCGTCGACACAGCGATCATTGCCGGCACCCTGGCGGCCAAGCGCACGCACGAGTGGATTCCGTTCTGCCATCCGCTTGCGATCGAGCGCTGCGATTTCGTCGCCGAATTTGTGTCTGATCGCGATTTGGCGATCCGCTGCACCGTCGCCATTACGCACAAGACGGGCGTGGAGATGGAGGCGCTGACCGGTGCGAGTGTGGCGGCATTGACCATCTACGACATGTGCAAGGCGTTGTCGCACGGCATTCGCATCGCTGATGTGCGGTTGCTGGAAAAAACCGGCGGCAAGCGCGATGTGCGCGCGGGCAGCGCGGTGGCGCGGGCGAAGGGCGTCGTGGCGGTATCCGAAAAACGCGCGCGGGGAGCACGGTGAGCTATCGAGTGTTGTACTTCGCCTCGCTGCGCGATCGCGCGGGCTGCGCGCTGGAAGAGATCGCAGCGACGCCCTGCAATGCCTCGGCGTTGTATGCGCAATTGCGTCAGCGCCACGGTTTCGCGCTGACGCAGTCGGCGTTGCGGGTTGCGGTCAATGGCGAGTTCGCGTCGTGGCAGCGCGCGTTGCGCGACGGCGATGAAGTCGCATTCATTCCTCCTGTGTCGGGAGGCTGATCGATGCGGTTCGAAATTCGCGATCGCGCCATCGATACCGCCGAACTCGCGGGCGAGCTGGCGAGCGTGCAGGCGGGCGCGAGCGTCGTATTCGAGGGCTGGGTGCGCGATCACAACGAGGGCCGTCGTGTGCAGCGGCTTGACTACCAGGCCTACGCACCGCTGGCGCTGCGCGAAGGCGAGCGCATTCTCGACGAAGCACGGGAAAAATTTGCCATCGTCCAGACACGTTGCGTGCATCGCGTCGGTGCGCTCGCGCTGGGCGATCTTGCGGTTTGGGTTGGCGTCAGCGCGGCCCATCGCGACGCTGCGTTCGAGGCGTGTCGGTACATTATCGATGAGGTTAAACGGCGCGTGCCGATCTGGAAGAACGAACACTACGCCGACGGCGAATCCGGCTGGCTGCATCCGAACAATACGCCGGTCGAGTGAGCCGCATGGCATACCCGGTTCGAGTGCTGATTCCCTTGTCTGCCACGCGCGCGTGGGGTACGCTTGAGCCCATACTTCGAGGTGGCTGGCGGGAAACCGGCAGTCGAGCGTGCGACATGAGCACTAGACCATTCTGAATTCGCATTTCGACCGCTGAGCTACCTCATGAAGGCGCTTGGCGCCTTTTTTGTTGTCCGCGCTTTGCATGACGATTGAGTTTGGAACAGGTGGGGTTTCTCCTCCTGCGCCACGTAAATCGGCTTTCGGGGCGATGCAGACACACGCTATTTTCGGAAATCCAACATGATCACCATTACGCTTCCCGACGGCAGTCAGCGCCAGTACGAGCACGCCGTGTCCGTGGCCGATGTTGCGGCATCCATCGGTGCGGGCCTTGCCAAGGCCGCGCTGGCCGGCAAGGTCGATGGTCGCCTCGTCGACACAAGCCATGTGATTGAGGGCGATGCGAGTCTCGCCATCGTCACCGACAAGAGCCCCGAGGCACTCGACATCCTGCGCCATTCGACCGCGCACCTGCTTGCGCAGGCGACGCAGCGACTGTTCCCGGATACGCAAGTCACCATCGGGCCGGTGGTCGACAACGGTTTCTATTACGACTTTGCGCGCAAAACACCGTTCACGCCGGAGGACCTCGAAAAAATCGAGGCCGAGATGAAGAAAATCGTCGCGGAAAATCTCGCCGTGACGCGCTCGGTGCTGTCGCGCGACGAGGCGGTGAAGTTCTTCCGCGGCAAGCACGAGGAATACAAGGCGCAGATCATCGAGTCGATTCCGGCCAATGAGGAGTTGTCGCTGTATTCGCAGGGTGATTTCATCGACCTCTGCCGCGGCCCGCACGTGCCGAACACGAACAAGCTGCGCGCGTTCAAGCTGATGAAGGTCGCCGGCGCGTACTGGCGCGGCAACTCCGACAACGAGATGCTGCAACGTGTCTACGGCACGGCCTGGCTCAACGACAAGGATCTCAAGGGTTATCTCACGCAACTGGAGGAAGCCGAGAAGCGCGACCATCGCAAGATCGGCAAGCAGCTCGGCCTGTTCCATGTGCAGGAGGAAGGCCCCGGCCTCGTGTTCTGGCATCCGAAGGGCTGGTCGATCTGGCAGGTCGTCGAGCAGTACATGCGCCGCGTCTATCGCGAGTCGGGCTACCAGGAGGTGCGTTGTCCGCAGGTACTCGACGTGTCGCTGTGGCAGAAATCGGGCCACTGGGACAACTACAAGGAGAACATGTTCTTCACCGAATCGGAGAAGCGCACGTATGCCTTGAAGCCGATGAACTGCCCGGGCCATGTGCAGATCTTCAATCACGGTCTGCACAGCTATCGCGACCTGCCGGTTCGCTACGGCGAGTTCGGCGCTTGCCATCGCAACGAGCCTTCGGGCGCGTTGCACGGCATCCTGCGCGTGCGCGGTTTCACCCAGGACGACGGGCATATTTTCTGCACCGAGAATCAGATCGAATCCGAGGTGACGGCGTTCCATCGGCAAGCGCTCAAGGTCTACGCGGATTTCGGCTTTACCGACATCCAGATCAAGATCGCGCTGCGTCCTGAGCCGCGCCTCGGCGACGATGCGACATGGGACAAGGCCGAGAACGCATTGCGTTCCGCCTTGAAAACCTGTGGCGTCGAATGGCAGGAATTGCCGGGTGAGGGCGCGTTTTACGGGCCGAAAATCGAATACCACTTGCGCGATGCGATCGGTCGCACCTGGCAGCTTGGCACGATGCAGGTCGATTTCATGATGCCGGGCCGTCTTGGCGCCGAATACGTCGATGAGCATAGTCAGCGGCGGCAGCCGGTCATGCTGCATCGCGCCATCGTTGGCTCGATGGAGCGTTTCATTGGCATCCTCATCGAACACCACGCCGGACAGTTCCCGGCGTGGCTGGCGCCCGTGCAGGCCGTGGTCATGAACATCACGGATGCCCAGGCCGACTTCGTCGATGAATCGATGCAAACCCTTGTCGCACAAGGTTTCCGCGTTGAGGCGGATTTGCGCAATGAGAAAATCGGTTATAAAATACGCGAACACACGTTGCAGAAGGTTCCGTACCTCCTCGTGGTCGGTGATCGCGAGAAGGAAAACGGGCTGGTTTCCGTGCGTGCACGATCGGGCGAAGACTTGGGAACGATGAAAGTTTCCGAGTTCGCCAAAAAGCTTAACGGTGAAGTTGGGAATTCTTAGTAAATTCCTGATTTCAAACAATTAATTTTCTGGAGATTCGTTTATAGCCACTGAGAAAGCTAACCGCAAGAATACGGAGATTCGTGTTCCGCGGGTGCGCGTCATCGGCGCCGAAGGAGAGCAGGTCGGCATTCTGTCGCGCGACGAAGCGCTGACGATGGCCGGCGATCTGGGCTTGGATCTGGTCGAAATTCAGCCGACCGCCGATCCGCCCGTTTGCCGCATCATGGATTACGGCAAGTTCAAGTTCGAGCAGCAGAAGAAGGCGCATGCAGCCAAGCGCAAGACCAAGCAGGTCGAAATCAAGGAATTGAAGTTCCGCCCCTCGACCGAAGACGGCGATTACAACGTGAAGCTGCGCAACATGAAGCGCTTCCTCGAAGAAGGCGACAAGGTCAAGGTCGTCGTCCGCTTCAAGGGCCGCGAAATGGCGCACACGGAGATCGGCGAACAGATGGTCAGGCGCATTCAGGCGGACGTTGCCGAGGAAGCAGTGGTCGAGAGCTTCCCACGCTTCGAAGGCCGGCAGATGGTGATGATGGTGGCCCCAAAGAAGAAGCAGTGATCGAAGTCTGATCGCCAAGGTTTGCAGAGGCGCTGATGCGGAGTCACTCCGTCCGGCACCGACTCATCCTTTCCCCCGCTTGCGGGGGAGAGGATACGAGGTGAGGGGGCAACGCCACGTTCTACCGAAGCGTTTCGGTTGTCGCGGCGAGAGCGCCCCCTCACCCAACCCTCTCCCCCGACGTTGTCGGGGGAGAGGGCTTAAAGCAAACGTTGTCGCGCACGAAAGTGCGCGACGATCACTCCTCCTCTCCTCCGCTTGCGGGGGAGAGGATACGAGGTGAGGGGGCAACGCCACGTTCTACCGAAGCGTTTCGGTTGTCGCGGCGAGAGCGCCCCCTCACCCAACCCCCTCCCCCAACAGTCGTCGGGGGAGAGGGCTTAAAGCAAAGCAAAAATTTGGAACCCGCTCACCCCAAAGTGAGCTTAAACAAGCTAAGCCCGAGCAGGATGGAAAGCGCAGTCCAACTGCCGCTCAGGCGAGTATAGAAATCAACCCAAGGAGACTGGGCCATGCCCAAGATCAAGACCAATCGGGCCGCTGCCAAGCGGTTCCGCAAGACGGCTTCCGGCAAATACAAAGCCGGTCACGCCTTCAAGAGCCACATCCTTACCAAGAAGTCGACCAAGCGCAAGCGCGGTCTGCGTGGTCCCAACATCGTGCGCAAAGAAGACTCCGGTCGCATCGCGCGCATGCTTCCCTACGTGTAAGGAGACGAAACCATGGCACGAGTCAAACGTGGTGTCGTCGCCCGCCGTCGACACAAAAAAATCATTTCCCGCGCGAAGGGCTACTACAACGCCCGCCGCAAGGTCTTCCGCGTCGCCAAGCAGGCGGTCATCAAGGCCGGCCAATACGCCTATATCGGTCGCAAGCAGAAGAAGCGCCAGTTCCGCGCGTTGTGGATCGTGCGCATCAATGCCGGTGCGCGCCAGTTCGGCCTGTCCTACAGTCGCCTGATGAATGGTCTGAAGAAGGCCAACATCACGGTCGATCGCAAGGTGCTTGCCGACATCGCCGTGCACGACATCGCCGCCTTTGGCGCCTTGGCCGAAAAAGCGAAAGCCAGCCTCGCGGCGTAATCAGCAAACGACATTGCGCTGCGTTATGTGCGCAGCGCTTGATTGCGTGGGGAGCAGGCATTCGCCTTGCTCCCCTTTTGTTTGTCATTCTGGTGAAAAATTGCCGGGATGATGATTGCCGGTTTTGGAAATCCCGTGACCGATCTCGATACTCAAGTCGAACAAGCGCTCGTTCATATCGCCGCCGCATCCACGCTCGAATCGCTGGATTTGCAGCGTGTTTCGCTACTTGGAAAATCCGGCCTCGTCACCGAGCAGTTGAAAGCGCTCGGCAAGCTGCCGCCCGAAGAGCGCAAGGCGCATGGTGAAAAGGTCAACCGCGCCAAGGAAAGTTTGAACGACGCGATCCTGGCTCGTCGTGAAACGTTGGAGCAGACAGCACTGAATGCACGTCTCGCTTCCGAGTCCATCGACGTCACGCTGCCCGGCCGCAATGGCGCGCGCGGCAACCTGCATCCGATCACGCGCACGCTCGAGCGCATGGTCGACATCTTCGCCCGGCTCGGCTACGAGGTCGCCGACGGTCCCGAGATCGAGGACGACTGGCACAACTTCGAAGCGTTGAACTTCCCGCCGCACCATCCGGCGCGGGCGATGCACGACACGTTCTATTTTCCCGACGGGCGCTTGTTGCGCACGCACACGTCGCCGGTGCAGATCCGCGCGATGGGCGGACGCACGCCGCCGCTGCGCGTGATCGCGCCGGGCAAGGTGTACCGCTCGGATTCCGATCAGACCCACAGCCCGATGTTCCATCAGCTCGAAGGCCTGCTGGTCGACGAAACCTCGACCTTCGCCGACCTCAAGGGCACGCTCGCCGAATTCGTGCGCGCGTTCTTCGAGCGCGATTTCGAGATGCGCTTCCGGCCGAGCTATTTTCCGTTCGTCGAGCCCGGCGCCGAAGTCGACATCCGCTGGGATCGCGAGGACGGTTCGACCGCATGGCTCGAAGTGCTCGGCTGCGGCATGGTCCATCCGAACGTGCTGCGCGCCTGCAATATCGATCCCGAACGTTACACCGGCTTCGCCTTCGGCATGGGCGTCGAGCGCTTCGCGATGCTGCGCTACGGCGTCAACGACCTGCGCGCGTTCTTCGAGAACGATGTGCGTTTTCTCAAACAATTTTCTTGAAATGCTAGGGCTGAGGGCTGAGGGCCGAGGGCTAAAAAAGCACTCGCTCTTCCGCCTTTCAGCCCTCAGCCCTGAGAGCGAAGCGAACAAATGAAATTCTCCGAAAACTGGCTGCGCGAACTCGTTCCGCTCAACGCGACGCGCGACGAGTTGTGCCACAGGCTGACGATGGCCGGCCTCGAAGTCGAAGGCGTCGAGGCGATCGGCGGTCCGCTCGACGGCGTCGTCGTCGCCGACATCGTCGAATGCACGCCGCACCCCAACGCGGACAAGCTGCGCGTGTGCCAGGTCGCGACGGGCGCCGAGACCGTGCAGATCGTCTGCGGCGCGCCGAATGCGCGCGTCGGCCTGAAAGCACCGCTCGCCACGGTCGGCACGACGATGCCGAACGGCATGCAGATCAAGAAGGCCGCGCTGCGCGGCGTCGACTCGTTCGGCATGCTCTGCTCGGCGAAGGAACTCGGCATCGATGCCGACGCGTCCGGCCTGCTCGAACTGCCGGTCGACGCGCCAGTCGGAACGCCGCTTGCGCGGTATCTGCGTCTGCCCGACGCGACGATCGAAATCAAGCTGACGCCGAACCGGCCGGATTGTCTGTCGGTGCAAGGCGTCGCGCGCGATGTGGCGGCGATTTTCGGCGTGCCTGCCGCGATTCCTGCCATCGCGCCGATGGCCGCGGCGACGTCGCACGAGCGCACTGTCGTGCTGAATGCCGGCGCCGATTGCCCACGCTACTGCGGGCGCCTGATCGAAGGCATCGACCCGGTCGCGCAGACGCCGTTCTGGATGGCGGAACGCCTGCGCCGCGCCGGCCTGCGCCCGATTAGCCTGCTGGTCGACGTAACCAATTACGTGTTGCTTGAAATGGGGCAGCCGCTGCATGCGTTCGACAACGCAACGCTGACCGGTACTCTCGGCGTGCGCCGTGCGCGAGTGGGCGAGAGGCTGAAACTGCTCAATGAAACCGAGGCGACGCTCGACGCCGAATTTCTCGTCATCACCGACGCCGACAAACCCGTTGCGCTTGCCGGCATCATGGGCGGGCACGAAACGCGTGTGACCGACGCGACATGCGATGTGTTCCTCGAAGCCGCGCATTTTGCCCCGACCGCAATCAGCGGTCGCGCGCGCAAGCTCGGCATGCACACCGATGCCTCGCACCGCTTCGAGCGTGGCGTCGATCCCGAGCTGCCGCGGCTCGCACTCGAACGCGCAACGCAACTGATCGTCGAATTCGGCGGCGGCAAGGCTGGCCCGATCACGCAGGCGACGTTGCCAGAATTTCTCGCCAAACCGGCCTCGGTGCCGCTGCGCCGCGCGCGCCTGAAACGCGTGCTCGGTATCGATGTCGCCGATGCCGAAGTCGAGCGCATCCTCGCCGCGCTCGGCATGCGGGTGGAAACAACGACGGACGGCTGGCGCGCGACGCCGCCGAGCTGGCGCTTTGATATCGCGATCGAGGAAGACCTGATCGAGGAAGTCGTGCGCATCCACGGCTACGAAAAGATTCCGACGACGATGCCGGCCGGCGAGATCCGCGTCGCCGCGCCGTCGGAGACGCGCGTCGACGAAGCCGTGCTGCGCCGTCAGCTCGCCGCGCGCGACTACCGCGAGGCAGTCACTTTCGCTTTTGTCGATGTGACACTACTGAAAGCCTGGCAATTGGATGACGGTGCGATTGCACTGGCCAATCCGCTTGCCGCCGATCTCGGCACGATGCGGACTTCGCTGCTGCCTGGTCTGGTCTCGGCATTGATCGCCAACCGCCGGCGTCAGCAGGAGCGTGTGCGCTTGTTCGAGGTCGGGCGTGTCTTCCGTCGAGGCGTGGATGGGGTTCCCGTGGAAACAGTGCGCATCGCCGGCGTTGCGTGCGGCCCGGCGCATGCATTGCAATGGGCGACCGAAAAGCGCGCCGGCGATTTTTACGATGTGAAAGGCGATGCCGAGTCCCTGTTCGCGCTGGGCGGCAATCCGTCTGCTTTTCGGGTCTTGGCGTCGAACGCGAGTTGGCTGCATCCCGGACGCGCGGCCCAAATCCTGCGTGGCGATGTTGCCGTCGGCTCGCTGGGCGCCCTGCATCCGCGTCTGCTGAAAGCGCTGGATGTCGACGCCGACGTCCATGTCTTCGAGTTCGATCTGGAGCCGCTCGTCGCCCGCGCGATACCGCGCAGTACACCGGTCGCCCGTTTCCCCTCGGTGCGGCGCGATCTCTCGTTCGAGCTGCCGGAAACGGTGAACTATTCCGCCATCGAAATCGCCGTGCGGGGGGCGGTTGGCGCGCTCTTGCAGGAGGTTTTCGTATTCGATCGCTACGCCGGCCCGAATCTCGCAAAAGGAGTAAAAAGTATCGCCATCGGCTTGATTTTACGGGATGAATCACGCACTCTTACCGATGCCGATGCGGATCGCAGCGTTGCACTGGCGGTCGCTGCCTTGGAGCGCGATTGCCAAGCGAGATTGAGGGGGTAGGATGGCGGCACTCACCAAAGCGGAAATGGCCGAACGTCTTTTCATGGACGTCGGCCTGAACAAGCGTGAGGCGAAAGAATTCGTCGACGCCTTTTTCGATGTCGTGCGCGAAGCCCTGGAGCGTGGTGAGCAGGTCAAACTGTCCGGCTTCGGCAATTTCGACCTGCGCGAAAAAAACCAGCGGCCCGGGCGCAATCCGAAAACCGGCGAGGAAATCCCGATTTCCGCACGCCGCGTGGTAACGTTCCGTCCCGGACAGAAGCTCAAGCTCAAAGTCGAGTCGTATGCTGGATCAAGGCAGTAACAACGAGCTGCCGGTCATCCCGGCCAAACGCTACTTCACCATCGGTGAAGTCAGTGAGTTGTGCGCGGTCAAACCGCATGTGCTGCGTTACTGGGAGCAGGAATTTTCCAACCTCAAGCCGGTCAAGCGTCGCGGCAACCGCCGCTACTATCAACGCCACGATGTGTTGATGATCCGCCAAATTCGCGCGTTGCTCTACGATCAAGGGTTCACGATCACCGGTGCACGTCAGCGTCTGGAGGGGCAGCAGGCACGCGCGGAAACGAGTATCTCCAACCAGATCGTGCGCCAAGTGCGCATGGAACTCGAAGAAGTGTTGCAGATACTGCGAAACTGAATCGTCACATCTGCTAGAATGTTCGACGTTGCACAGCACGCGGCCCACCAGTGGCCGCTTTTCGATTTTGGCGATCGAGCATGGTCGCAAAGTTGACGGTCGGGGCGTAGCGCAGCCTGGTAGCGCATCTGCCTGGGGGGCAGGGGGTCGTGGGTTCGAATCCCGCCGCCCCGACCA